>JAEAME010000832.1_pt1 | contig 26695 bp, 26 predicted proteins | sample 8958731 | NCBI WGS metagenome assembly JAEAME01 (sample SAMN16933194, study PRJNA681113) | bioreactor sludge metagenome | isolation source: anerobic bioreactor sludge (Control) | place: India:Bengaluru | collected 2018-10-24 | reverse complement strand
CACACACCCTTAAAGACAAAATCATCACTGAGATTCTATGGAGATAAAAAAGCCCCAAAAATTGATATTAAGCCTAAAAAAATATGAGCTAAATTGTTTTTTCTTAAGAGTAGTTACAATACTTATTATTTAGCTATTTTGTTTTTAATGAATAATTTGGGTTGATAAGGGTAAACAGATTCTCCAAACGCTGTGCGGATCTATGGAAAGACCATTGCCTTCGCTGTCATGATCTTTGCCTGTGCAGAAAGGTGTTCTCATCTCATGTGTCTGGGGAATAAAGAAATCCTTGCACATCTCTTCGGGGTAGAAAGACTTCCCGATGCAGCTACAACGCTCACACGAATGTTCGGTAAGATAAAAACGGTGCGAATGGCGGACATGTTCTCCGCTCATGTGTGGGTGTATCTGTCGACGCTCTTCCCATGGAACGCAATACGGGAAGACTGGCTCACCTTCGACTCGACGGTACTTCTTCGATATGGAGAACAGGGGGGCGCAAAGAAGGGATACAATCCTGCCAAGCATGGAAGACCGAGCCACACTCCCGTGCTCGCGTTTCTCAATCGAAGCACCTATGTTGTTCATCTCTGGAACCGCTCCGGGAACGTTGTCCGTGACCGATATGTATCCCCCTTAATTTGCTGCGAAAAAATGCCGGTATACCTTCATTTCTACATCTTCTTCAAAATTATGCCGTTAAGGGGCAACAACATAATTTTGTTACTTTCCTTTGAACACAGGTTTTCGTTTGTTGAGAAACGCCTCAAAACCTTCCTTTTTATCATTCGTTGACCAGTAAAAGCCGATGCTATCCAGGGTGTAGGTTAGTACTGATTTTTCACTCATTTCATAACTTGCGTTCAACGCTGTCTTGTACATCTCGATTGAAAGGGGGCTATAGGTACTCACTTCATGAGCAAAAAGTGTTGTTTCTTTCATCAGACTCTCCGGGTCAGTCACAACATCAATCAATCCCAGGTCGGCACCTTCTTGAGCCTTTACCTGACGACCGGTAAACAGAAGATCTTTAATTCGGCCCAATCCCAAGTATTTTTGAAGTATTTTAAAGGCGGCATGACCGGCGGGAACTCCAATCTTAATCTCGGGGAATCCTAACACAACATCATCAGAAGCGATTCTCCTGTCGCAATGCAGGGCCAGTGTCAATCCTCCTCCCAATGTCATTCCGGTCAGCGCTGCAACCAATGGTTTTGTGTAATGTTCCACATAGGTAAAAACGTCTTGAATAAACCTCTCAGCCTTTCTCATGCTGACAGGATCCTGTTCCAGGAACCAACTGATATCCATGCCGGCAGAAAAGTTACCTCCACGTCCGCAAAGAATGACTACTCTTATTTCCTCGTTTGCCTCCAAATCCTCGAGTGTCTTTTTGAGCTGAAATAACAGATCATAAGATAAAGCATTCCTTTTCTTTTCATTGCATATTTCAATAATAGCAATATTTTTTTCCGTTTTCAGGGAAATTAATTTTTCGTTCATTTCTTCACCTTTTTTTCATTTTCAATCTGCTTCAATTATTGTTTGTTTACATAGTATGGCTATTTTTTGGTTTCACAGGTCATCCCCTGTCAACATCATAAAAGTAACCGGCACCAATACTTTCTATCATAAAGAAAGCATTGTTTGTCCTATAAAAAACAGGCATACTATTTCCCCTTTATCTCGTATCTTTTTTCAAAAACTGATGTCTTTCTTGTGGATCTTTCTAAAGTGCCAGGTTTTACCCATTCAATCGTAGGACGAATTTTCAGCTTGTTATGGAGCGAATCTGAAATTTCCTTGGCCAGTCCTTCAAGATCAGGTTCCCGAACTTCCGGACCGTGTTCGATTTTAAGCTTCAAAGGCGGAATAACTCTGGGAGGGGGCACATCGAGAACAATACGCATCTCTATCACTTTTGGCATAAAAGAGGCTACAACTTCCTTTACAGCTGCAGGGTATATGTTCACTCCTTTCACAATTAGCATGTCGTCGGATCTGCCAACAAGTTTTGCTCGAATACCCTTGAAACCGCAACCAGGACATTCTTTTGTAAATATTTGGACAACATCTCCATTTGAATATTTGAGTGCCGGTCCCGCTTTTCGCTGTAATGCCGTGAATAACATTTCTCCGATTGCGCCATCCTTTATTTCGACTGGCTCTTTCGTTGTCGGGTCTACAAGGTCCTGATAAGTAGTACATAAATGCGGGGCATAGGCATGCAAACCATGATACTCATCACTGTCGCACGACATGCCCATGGCGATCCCAAAAGGAGCATAATAATCGTAGGCCCGACACCCGTAAAGCCCTTCTATTTTACTTTTTATTTCCGGTATAGCTGCCCAGGGTTCCCCTGTCAGTTGCAAAGCCTTGAAGCCAAGATCTGCAACGTCTTTTCCGATAATAGAAGAAGCCCTCTCTGCCATGTGCATGGCCAAAGATGGGGTACAAGACAGGAAGCTTGGCTTTGTCTGTTCGGCAAACGTAAGCATCATCTCTACCCCCGCCCTTGCATCTATGTCGATGGGAATGGCACCGATGTGACGAATACCGAACGTGTGAATTGTAGTGGCATAAATTCCCAAAGCAAAACACCACAACACACGATCACCGCGTCTGGCGCCCAATACCCTGAAGTCATGTCCAAAAGCTTCGGCCACGACATCTACGTCCTGTTTAGTGAAAACGTAACTGAAAGTGGCTTTGCCGGTTGTTCCAGAGGTGGTGCCCACAAAATGAAGATCTTCGACAGGGGCGCACAGGTGCATTCCGAAAGGATGACCAAGTTTATCGATGGATTCCTCTTGACTGGCTCGTTCTCCTGCTTTTGACATTAATATGGGCAAACGGCGAAGGTCATCGAGTGTTTTGACATCCTCGGGACGTACCCCGATATCATCAAATTTCTTCTTATAGAGTGGTGAATTATTATAATCATACGGGATCTGGATCCTTAAAAATCGCTCCTGGTCTTCTTGGATCTCTTCGAAAGACATGGAGTTGTACTCCGGCAATGAAAAAGTAACGTTATGTTTCATGATGGTGCCTCCTTTTTCTGTTTATGCTAATTTTGTTTTCAACACGCAAAATTATTTTTATTTCTTTTCTTCCCTATGGGTATATACATTGCGGTATTCTAATCCTTAAGTTTTATGGCATCATTCTTCAATGACGTTGAAAACTCGGTTAATCCGATCTGATTTAAAAGATTCTACGTTTTATCGCAATATTTCATTCACTCTTATTTGAGGCCAAGCCTCCTGCACAATTTTTCTACATATTCCAAACCATCCGGTTTGAACGGTTCCGGAACCCAAGGCATTTCCTTCAATGTGTCCAGCATATAGGGCAGACGATCAAAGGGAATGGATATAAATATATATCCTTCCTGAAAAAGCTTTCTTCGTTTCATTCCGAACCCCAGACCCGTTGGAATGAAATTCATCTCCCCATTCAAGTAAGGATGGATAAAAAGCCATGCGCAGCCTATTGCGGCCGAATACTTGCTGGACCACATCTGGCCCGTCTTGTAACTCATGGCTCGAAGCAGCACCTCAGCCTGATCTGCTTTTGCAAGAACAAGGAGAACATCGGGATCGAAGGGCATTTTGTCCAAGGGAGAAAAAGCCACAAAGTTGACCACATGCCTTGCAATCTTCGGGATGTCGTGATAGAGTCGGGCTGCAGCACGTTCATCGCAGAAGACTCCCAGTCCCGCTCCAAATTCACCACTGATAAACTGTTCCTCGATGTCTGTCTGTCCCATCACATAGAGTCCCGCTCCGCATGTATGGTCCTCCGGAGCGCTGTAGAAAGAATCTCCTTTTTGGGCCTTCACAAGCATTTCACAGAGGGTCATTTTCTGATCAATTCGTTTGATATTCTCCGGGATCCTGACAAAATATTTTACCGCCACCGGCTGGATATCAAATTTGAAATCATCCAATATGGCAAAATCTTTTTTCATAAGTGTCATTTCATTCTCCTCGAAAATCAATACGATACAAAACCAGGTAAAATGTTACTACTTGAACAATCTTTTTTTCAACTATCGATATAACATCTCCTTATGGTTTTATAGATTGTTCACATTCTATTTCAGACCTCGCGATCCTCAGGCAATTTTTCTCGCTTTTTTGCAAGACCAGGGATTAGTGGAAATACAAGTATAGCGATGGCCAAACATATGAGTACAGCAGAGATCGGACGAGTAATAAAGATGAGAGGGTTGCCTGCTGACAGAAGCAACGATCTCCGTAATGAGGTTTCCAAAATTGGCCCAAGGACCAAGGCGAGCACGAGCGGTGCACCCTCGTAGTCGAATTTTTTGAACAGGTAGCCCAAAATACCAAAGACTATCATTATCAGTACCTCTGGCGCGCTACTGTTCAGAGTGTATGCACCAACAAGGCAGAAAAGGAGGATTAACGGGAAAAGGATAGGGTAAGGAACCTTGATAATCTTGATCCAGATCGGAATGAGGGGGAGGTTTAATACTAGGAGCATAATATTCCCGACATACATGCTGGCTACGGTACCCCAGAAAAGGTCCGGGTGCTCGGCGACTAACATAGGTCCGGGCTGCACCCCATGTATCATGAGAGCCCCCAATAAAATAGCCATAACGGCATTGGGTGGCATTCCGAGAGTTAATAGAGGAACAAATCCACCTGCTGTAGCGGCATTGTTTGCAGATTCCGGTCCGGCCAATCCTTCAATGGCCCCGTTTCCAAACCTCTCCGGATGTTTGGAAAGCTTCTTCTCAACAGCGTAACTCACGAATGTAGCGATCGTGGCACCTCCACCCGGAAGAATACCAAGAAAGAACCCCATGAAAGTCCCTCTGATAATGGGCCATCTCGACGTTGCCCAGTCCTTCAGGCTAGGGAAAAGGTGTTGAATCTTGGTATCAAATACTTCCACTTTCATTGATCTTTCCACATTAAGGAGTACTTCCGAAATACCAAAAAGACCCATGACTACAGGCACCAAACCCACGCCATCACTTAACACCAAGATATTCATGTTGAGGCGCCGAATGCCAGTAAGGGGATCCAATCCTACACACCCCAGAAACACACCAAAGGAGGCCATGAGCAACGCGTTCCACATCGACCCCTTGGCTAGAAAAGTTAAAATAGTCAGGCCCAAAACCATAAGAGAAAAATATTCGGGGGGACCAAATGCAAGAGCGGCTTCTGCCAAAGGAGGAGCAATAATCATCAGACCTATAATTCCGAGGGTGCCTGCTATGAATGACCCAAAAGCCGCGATTCCCAACGCTGGTCCGGCCCTTCCTCGGCGGGCCATCTGATAACCGTCAAGACATGTAACCACCGATGCTGCTTCTCCCGGAACATTCATGAGGATTGAAGTAGTCGAGCCTCCGTACATTGCCCCATAATAAATTCCGGCCAACATAATCACTGCTGCTACGGGAGATGCGTGAAGAGTCGAAGGAAGTAGAAGCGAAATAGCGGCCACAGGGCCTAATCCCGGGAGGACACCAACCAATGTTCCAATCACAACTCCAGCAAAACAGAAAATAAGGTTCATTGGTTGAAATGCCACTTGTAGGCCCATAAGAATGCCGTGTGTAAAATCCATACTTCCTCCTTAGAAACCCCAGGGTCCTTTTGGAAGTTGAGCCTGCAACCAGACTCCAAAAACACCATAAAAGATCAATGAGGTGATTATGCTAGCAGGAATAACCCAAATCCAACTCATTGGTTTGATCACTCGAAACATGATTACGAGAAAAAGAAAGGTACACAAAATAAAGCCGAGGGATGAAAACAAGAGACTATACGCAATAAGAGCCCCAAAAACAAAGAAAGACTTACGCCAGGAAAAACCCTTTAGTACAGGAGTCCATAGCTTACCTTCTCTGCGTCGAAAAGTGCCTTGTACTAACGCTGCCAACGCAAAAACAGAGATAGCAATGCTAGCTAGAAGTGGCATAAAGCCGGGCCCAGGTGAGCCTAAATGACCAATTTTGTATGTAAATGATACATTTAAGACAATGCAGATTCCAATAATAAGCCAGATCGCTGAACTAATTTGCTGATTGTTGAAACGTTTCATAATAACACCTCGGCATCAATAAAGCTCATTTACTAAAACCAGAGGATAAATCTTTATTCGTTTTCCTCATTCCTTGCTGATACTGCCGATTCTATTTGGTTTTGCAAGGAAAGATATTTCTTCGGCACACGCTCTAACTGCATCAGCATATTTGTCATGATCTTTAGCTTGGTAACGCATCATGGGAATGGCAATGCCAATACCACCTACAAGAGCATTATCTGTCCCAAAAATTGGTGCAGCGAAGCCAATAACTCCGTTTTCTCGTTCATCCATAGTAAACGAATATCCGTTTTGTTTTGTTTCTGCTATTTTTTTTGAGAGTTCATCCATATTTATGGTGGGATCTCTCTTAAGCTTTTTGATAATTTTTTGTGACAGGTCGTTAGAAAGAAACGATAGAACAACTTTTCCGGCAGCACCTTTTTCAATCTCATAGGGAACCCCAGCGTTCACGTGATAACGAACTTCATGAGTACATTCCACAATTTGATCAAAAATTATCTTGTCGTCCTTATATCTAAAAAAATGCAAAGTCTCATTAATCTCCCGAACATATTTTGTTAGGATGGGAACCACAATAGCTGATATATCAGCTATTGACTTTAGGCCCAGACCTAAGCGCCAGAGTTCCGGGCCTATTACATATTTATCGGTTTTTTCTGCTTTCATAAGAACATTTTCAGCAACCATGGTCTGTAGTATACGTAACGTAGTGCTTCTACTTAAATCAGTGACCCTGGATAACTCCCGAGGCCCCCACGTATCTTGAACAAACGCAAATTGCCTTAATATCCTGAGTACCCCTGAGACACTGTTAAGCAATTTTTTTGGCATAGCTATTTTTCCTCATTATAAGTGCTGAATCCGATTATTCATCATACAAGATTCAGTTCCTGAGAAATGTATATCACAGAATAACTTTGCGTATCCATCTGTTTTATTCTGCCTTAAAACCTAATTGCTTAGTTATATTCCTTAAATCATTATTCATTTTTACCAGGTACTTACCAAAGTCCGCGGGGCCAAGATATTTCGGAATAACATCCATTTCTGTATATAGTTTCTTGACTTCCGGATCATCCAGTGCTTTTTTAAAAGCATCGTTCAATGTATTAACGATCTGGGGCGAAAGTCCCTTGGGTCCGATAATCCCGAATACGCTCAGAGGAGCCATATCGTAGCCCAACTCTTTAACACACGGGACTTTAGGTGTAAAAGGAATTCGTTCGTCACCATACGACGCAAGAAGAAGCAGTCTGCCTGAAAGAACATGCGGTTTCCAGAAAGTACTTTCGCTGGCCGCATCTATGTGTCCCCCTAAGAGCGCCGCAATTGCCTGAGATGTTCCCTCAAACGGTATGTGGGTCACTTTAATGCCTGCCATCATGGCCAACTGCTCCATCCCCATGTTACCCGGACTACCCACCCCTGCCGTACCGTATCGCAATTTCCCGGGATTAGCCTTGGCGTATGCGATCAAATCTTTAAAGGTTTTCCAGGGAGCATCTGCGCGTACGACGATTCCCGACTGTGTAATCGAATAGTGCATAATGGGAGTGAAATCCTTCGTGACTTCATAAGGCACTTTGTTTAAGAACTGAGCATTTATTCCACCGGTCGCCAGTTGTCCAATCGTATAACCATCAGGTTTTTCATTTTTTAATCCGCCCAAGGCTACAGCTGATCCAGCTCCAGGTTTTGTCGTGATTACTATTGGTTGTCCAAGATGTTTGCTTGCAGCATTGCCGAGCGCGCGGGCAGTAATCTCAGCGGCACCACCGGGAGCATACCCGACAATTAATGTTATTGGCTTGGAAGGGTATTTATCCTGGGCCACACCTACTGTGAATAGAGACAAACAAATAATTACAGCTATCAAAATTGTTTTTGTTGATTTCATGATGACTCCTTCTGGCTGTCCGCCGAGTTTAAGATTTTGTTTTGCATGGTGCAGCTACGGATCTGTGTACCATGAAGTCTCTCAATATACCCTTTTCACCTCCTTTCGAGAATGAATTTTTCCAAATTAACCGCCGCTATTGCTCCATCCCCAACGGCCGTCGTGATTTGTCGCAAGGATTTCTTTCTCACATCACCAACCGCAAAAAGACCCTTCGTCTTTGTTGTTAGTCCATCCGATGAAAGAATGAAACCAGCTTCATCTCTCTCCACAAGATCACCGAGGAATTCCGCATCAGGCTTTGAACCTACGTACAGGAATACGCCATCAACTTTAAGTTCAGAAAATTCACCTGATTGAACGTTTTTAAGCAAAAGGGACTCGACTTGATTCCCCCCCCTAATTTCCATTGGGACAGAGTTCCAAACAAATTCCATTCGTTTGTTTTTGAATGCCCGGTCTTGAAGTATCTTTTGTGCTCTCAGTTCTTTGCGTCTATGGACTACATATACACGTCTCGCCATATTCGCGAGCGTTAATCCCTCTTCAATGGCCGCATCTCCTCCGCCAATGACGGCTACGTCCAGATCCTGAAAAAACATTGCATCACAGGTAGCGCAATAGGATATACCCCTACCAATAAGACGGTCTTCACCCGGGATCCCAAGTTTAGCAGGCTCAGTACCCATTGCGACAATAACCGCCTGGGATTCAAAAACATTGGATGAAGTTTCGACAAAAAATGTGTCCGCATTCTTGCGCACTTTTGTTACTGTTGAAAATTCTTCGATAGGAAGACCCAGTCTTCTCGCCTGATCCGCTATGCGTTTCATCAACTCTACGCCAGTGACGCCTTCTGGGAATCCAGGGTAATTTTCTATACATTCAGTCTTTAAAGGTGCTCCACCTGTAAGGTTCTTTTCTAATAAGATCGTGCTGATGCCAGATCTCATAAGATATATACCAGCAGTCAACCCTCCTGGTCCGCCACCGATAATAATAGATTCATATTTGGTGTTCATACTCCTCCTCGCGCCGCTTCCGCTAAGACTCCTATATTAGTTTCTCAATGGCTGCCTCAATATCGTGGATCCTGAGATCCCCGCCGGAAAGACGATTCACTTCTTTCCCGTTCTTGTAGAAGAGAAATGTGGGAAGTCCGAGAACTCTAAGATTTAAGCAAAGTCGTCTGTTCTTTGAGCTATCGACTGTTGAGGTTTTTATCTTTTCTCGATATTTTTCTGCCAGCGCCTTCACTTCCGGCATTAAAGTAAGACAAGAGGTGCACTGGGGCCCCCAGAAATCAACCATTACCGGCAGATCTGACTGAACAACTTCTTTCTCAAAATTATCGGCATTCACTTCTAATATCATGAATTTCTCCTAACACTGTTTTCATTAACAAACCCATACTGTCGGCTCTTCGACGGATGTGCATAGTAATTCCAAGGCTTTAATTATCATTCTTTTTCGAAATGCTTTTTCCTGCTCCCTTGTCAACTGCGAGTTACCCACTATACAGGTGACACTATTCCCGACAAGAATTCTGTTTACTCCAACCATTTGCGCTACGTTCGGAATAGCGGTGATTTGAACTACAGGGATACCTTCTTCTTCAATACCTGATGCGATCGTTGACCCGCAACGAGTACTGGAACCTCAGGTAGATGTCAGAATGACACCATTCACCCCTTGTTTTTTTATTTCTTTTCCCATTTCCTTGCCCATATCAGCGCAAGCTTGTGCTACAGTAGCATTTCCTGATGTCGAGAAGAATCGCGAATATAATTTGCCCACTTTCCCCTCTTTTATCAATTCACGAAAGGCATCTACTGGCACCAATCTGTTTGGGTCTTCCAATACATCAACCGAGAAATAGCCCGTATGGGCAACTTCGTAATCAGAAGAATTAAAGTTTTCTGGTAGAAAGGAATCTATTTCGTAGGAGGCCCAACGAAGATTACCTCGCGAGCTTATACCATCCGGATTACCCTTTGGCACAAGTCCACCATCACTAACAATGGCTATTTTGCTTATTGAAATATTTGTGATTGCATCAGGTGGTGGCACTTTCTTGAACTTAGGTGGATCAACTTCGCTTTCAAATGGTTCGCCGCGAACCTTTGCGAGCAGCTTATCTATTGTTCTTTTAGCCGTACCTTCAGCTATATACTCGTTTCTTATAATAAGTCGCGGGAAATAATTGTATTCAGTAGGCTTTGGGATGTTCTCGCGAGTCACAAGGTGCATTCCTTTTTCTTTTGATATTAATTGGAAAGCGAGTCGCGTCATGGTCTTTATGCTTGCCACCATGTCACGTGTGCTATTGTCTGTTTTACAGATATATGCATATTTGCGATACATCTCCACACCTGGGTTCTCTTGATACATACCAGTTATAACGGGAATGCCCAGTTTTTCTCCAACGGCTTTGCACATAGCTCCGCATGCCACACCATAACGTCCTGCTGCAAACGCTGGTCCCGCAAAAAAAATATCAGGATCATAAGGCCCTATCAATTTTAGCCCTTCTTGGGCTACAATTTCAGGATCTTTCGAAAAATAATTGTCACCACAGATAACTGTGGCCACGATTTCAGCTTTATCATCTAATGCTTTCTGTAATGCCAACCCCGGACCCAAACATCCGGGTTTAACTTCGAAACCAATGTCTGCCTTTTCTTCACTTCCTATTTGCCCAAAAAATTGATTTAAGTAATGAACCACCTTCAATTTTGTTTCATTCATAATATCCTCCAAATCTATCTTTTCCGATTGCAACAAAACGTTTTGTAGAACTTTTCATCATTAATATTCCTTCACGATAATGTTTGATCCACCCATATTGTCATGTACTCCAGCTATTAAGAATTCTTCAACGTCAACAACAGAATCATTGGCATGCTGAATAATGGGATCTGGACAGAAAATCTTCGTATCGCCGGTGCCACCTAAAAAATAATTGGCGTCAAGTGGAATCTTAATTCTTTCCATGGTAGCTCCTACAGGTATTATTAAGTTCACTAAGTCAGAACTGTAAATGAGTGTATCTGCTAATGTACCGAAACTGATTCCTGGTTGAATATAGACCGAAGTTTTGACTCCTGCTTTTTCGCACTCTTCCGCCACAAGGCCCACATCAACATGAGGCATGCCCCCATGGACTTTTGTCAGGACAAGTGCGTCAGCACCGAGAACGTTTAGGATCAAATTTGATGCCATCATAACAGTGCGCAGCCTGTCATTTTCTTCAATATTGGCAACACCGCAAACTACTCCTGTAAAAATTAGATCTTTCTCGTGACGTTTGTACAGTTCTTTGATTAACGCATGATTCTGAATCGTATAAGTGTCCAGTGCTCTGATGGTATGAGCTCCCACCACTGCTCCATCTAGCACCTCATTAGGATGTAATATTGTCGGTAAAATATCCCTTATTTCAGTGCCATAAAGAACAGGATCTGAAATTCCCAAGTGATCATGCTGAGCGCTATATAGTAGAAAATAATATGCAACACGAGGCAAGAGCCCGCGCTTCTTGTGATCCGTAAGATCGAGATCAAACACTTCCACCTCATCTGAAGAATGTCTTTCAGCACTACGGGCCAGATAAACCGCTGTCCTGAAGCCCGCATTTTTCACCGCGTCCTCAAAGTCTCTTTCGTCTGTACCTTCAGCTTTTGTTGGTGCGATATGTACATGTCTCATTTTTCCATATCGGCTAATATCTGCACCTAAACCAGACATGTCGAGAAATGCTGAATACTTTCTCTGTGTGTCCGGATTTGACACAAGAACTGTTACGTCCCTTAATGATCTGGTTACTCCAGTTCCGGCGGTCCGCATCTTTCCTATGAATCCAGGAAAATCTCCATCCAGATTGTCGACTTTACATCTCGGCTGGACTACATCCATAAGATTCAATATTCTGACTTTATCTCCCGGATAAATGATGTTGACTTCCACTGACTTAATACGGGTGTCCTGTAAGATAACAATTTCCAACTGGTTCTTGTTTACATAAAGGATATGATCCTTCGCGTATGTGGTGGATCCTTCTCGAATATCCTGTATGTCAATTGATTGAATCTCCAATCTCATCAATGCCTCCTCCGGTTTATGATTCGTATAACTTGAATATTGTGAAAAATGAAGCATTCACCTTTATAATGATAATTTCTTTCTTAATGCTCTGAATTCCTCTCCTATTTTCTCTATTTTCTCAGGTTCCATCGCCAGCATCCATATGCCCACATTTTCTTCATATACCCCTTGAGGAATAGCAGCTTTCATGTCTGGTTCTAAAATATGATACACAGGGAGTTTCAACGAAACTCCAGTCAAGGGCCCAGAGAAGCTTGGATCACCATCCGTGACTGTCTCTGCGGAGATTAACGCTCCATCCAGATCACCAGCTCCAAGCACAACGATCAAATCATTGTTAGCTTTCAAATTCCCAAATTGTTCCACAATTTTTTTGATCTGTTTTTGATTCTCCATGTCCATGGCTCCCGCTGCAGTTCAGACAAAGCACTCGCTAACCGCATAAACTACCTGGGCTCCTGCTTCTTCGAGGCATTTGGCAATGGAGGAACCCTGTATCCCATCCCTCTCCCCGATGGCGATTGCTGTTTTGCCTTTGAGCCAGTTTTCCATGTTTACCTCCTTTTACTGTTATTTATGGGACTCTGTCCCATAATTAAATCATAGTTGTAAAAATATGTCAAGTTTTTCAATATCCGATCTGGAATTTCTCCAATATTTCCCCTTAATTGATCTCGAAGATATCAGGAAAGTCGATGTGGCATTGGATGTGCTGCGCCATAATATTCACCGCTACAATTAACATCAGATACACAATACTACCGGAGAGATACCGATTCTCAGGTTTAAAAGAGTCATGGGCGAAGGTCATCATCTCTTTCGCTTCTTTAAGGTGCTCTTTCTCTTTGAATCCATAAAGAATATCTTTTATTTTAAAGAAGAAAAAACCACGAACACCTATCGGGCTGAGAGTATCAGGGTGTTGACCCCTATAAAGGGTTAAACTGAGGCTGGTACCCGATAAAACTATAAGCCTCACAGAAATGTGCTTCTGGCATAATAGCAAACTGACAGACGTACAAAAGATCAAGAGCATTGATCTGAACAGCCTGAGTTACTGAGCCTGGTCCTAACTTTTAAGCCAGTTGATCTTTTAAACAACATTTAATAAAATAGTACTTGACAGATTTACGCAAACATTTTATTATTGGGACTATGTCCCACTTTGATCACACCATTATTTAATGAATATTTCCATAAGATTTTTTTCGAGGCGACAATATGGAATTGATGATACATTCAGGAGACTACGACCTCTTCCAAGATGATTCACTTCGTTTTGCTGATATAAGAACTCCAGAATTTAGAACAATTATAAACATAACGGGCATGAATCGGCAAGAACATAAGGGAGCCATGAAGATTACAATGGAGAAATCATTACCTTGAACATCTTAGTCATAAATGCCGGCAGCTCATCTGTTAAATTCACATGCATGAACAGTGAAAAATTTACCGTTCTCGCTTCAGGACTGATAGAAAAAGCCGGAATGATGGGAACGCTATTTAATTACAGGCGTTTCGGGTCTGAAAAGATTACGATGGAAGTGGATATCTCAACAATCCGTCAGGCCTTGACGCTCATCACTGATTACTTATGTGATGCTACGTTAGGAGTTATGAAATCCCTGAATGAGATAGCTGCCATCGGACATCGTATTGTCCATGGAGGAGAGGATATCACCACGCCAGTGCTCGTTAATGGCTATGTCAAACGCGTGATAAAAAAATACTTTGAATTTGCACCTCTCCACAATCCCCCCAATTTGGAGGGTATCGAGGCTTGTGAAGAACTTTTTCCCGGCATTCCGCAGGTAGGTGTCTTCGATACAGCATTTCATTCCACCATGTCCTCAAGCGCCTATTTATATGCTCTACCAATAGGACTTTACGAAAATGATGGTATACGCCGATACGGCTTCCATGGCACAAGCCATAAATATGTTTCACGTGAAGCGGCCTATACCTTGAACCAAGCCATGGATTGCTTGAAGATCATCACCTGTCACCTAGGTAATGGTAGTAGCATAGCCGCTGTAAAAGAGGGTCGTTGTATCGACACCAGTATGGGATTTACTCCTCTGGAAGGTCTAATGATGGGCACACGTTGCGGTGATCTTGATCCAGCAGTTGTTTTTTATCTGATAGAAAATAAACAAATGACCGTCGCTGAGGTTAATGAAATGCTCAACAGGAAGAGTGGTATGTTTGGCCTAGCAGCCATTGGAAGCAGCGATCTGCGAGATGTGGAAAAAAAAATCATGGAAGGGCACGCTAAAGCAAAAGTCGCATTCGAAGTGTTCTGCTACAGAATTAAAAAATATATCGGAGCGTATATTGCAGCAATGGGTGGCGTTGACGTCATTGTTTTCACTGCGGGAATAGGCGAAAATTCACACATGGTCAGAACCACCATATGCAGCGGTTTGGAAGGACTGGGAGTAATACTGGATGCTCAAAAAAATGTTTCTTTTGATCCTTGTAGGAGAGAAATCAGTAATCCCAAAAGTAAGGTGAAGATCCTCATCGTTCCCACCAACGAGGAATTGGAGATCGCTCGCGAAACAATGGAAGTATTGAACTCACAAGGGCTCATAAAGAGAGCTATTGAACAAAGGAGATGAGTGGAAGGTTCACGAGAAACCGGAATATATTCTGGATATGAGCGCATGGGCTTCTTTTCTCATGCTTTATGGTCCCATAGATGAAGAGTCCAGCATCGCACAGGTATTGTGGATGGTTTCGTAAAAAATTAACAGATGATATTTTTTTAAAACACTTACTTAACTGGATATTATCCAAGACTTTTTAAACAATGAAAGGAGTAAATAGTATGGGCACCGCAGCCATCAAAAGTAGTGCTTATTGTCTCAATCATGTGCCTGAACTCGGATTCCATTATGGTACAACACCATATCTAGAACGCCGTAACAAGTCAGACTCTTCTTTTCTCGTGAGCCTCCCTGAATTTATTCAATCCTATGCAGATGCGGTGCGCTACGTTCCCAATCTGGTTTACATCGGTGCCATGCCATTTGAGCAATTAGAGGTTAGTCCTCGTCCCTGGTATAGTAATCTCATAAGTTCCCCGACCCGCTTTGGTAAATATGGGGAAATTATGCCTGAGGACGAGTTTCTTGGTCTAATGGACATCTGTGATGTATTTGATGTTATTTGGCTTGAAACAAGCTTCGTATCATCGATTCGAGATAAACTGCTTATCCATCCTGTTTTTTCTGAAGATTTAATAAAACGCCTAAAAGCTGGACGTGAAATTGCCATTATTCATAACGAAATCTCCACAGAAGCCGCACTCCCACTCTACTTTGGTGGGCAGATAGTTGGGTGCTGCCGCAGGGGTCACGAGGTCGATGAGTCACTTTCGGCTCACATTCTTTTAGAAAACCTTGCTAGCAAAGCGGGGGGTGTGTTGTCCTTCTTGCATCTGCTTCGAAATGCTGGTCTGCGTCCAGATGAAATCGATTTCGTAATCGAATGCTCGGAAGAAGCGGCAGGCGACATGAACCAGCGTGGTGGAGGCAACTTTGCAAAAGCAATTGCAGAAATTACTGGCTGTATCAATTCTAGCGGCCTTGATGTGCGTGCCTTTTGTGCAGGACCTGTAAATGCGATTATTACTGGCGCGTCTCTAGTTGCCTCTGGCGCACGGAAAAATGTTGTGGTGCTTGCTGGTGGTGCTGTGCCCAAACTCTTCATGAATGCCCGGGACCATGTGAAAAAAGGGCTGCCGGCTTTGGAAAATTGTATGGGTAATTTTGCGGTCCTCCTCACACCCGATGATGGGAAAACCCCGATTATCCGCCTGGATGCTTTAGGGAAGCACTCAGTCGGAGCTGGCAGTTCACCCCAGGCAGTGACCACTGCTTTAGTGTGGGATCCTCTGCAAAAGGCTGGCTTGCAATTTACCGATGTAGATAAATATGCCGCCGAGCTCCATATTTCTGAAATCACTATTCCGGCGGGAGCTGGTGATGTTCCGGAAGCGAATTCAAGAATGATCGCGGCCCTAGCGGTAATGAAAGGTCAACTCGACCGTAGCGCAATCAGCAATTTCGTGGCGAAACATGGCATCCTCGGTTTTGCGCACACTCAGGGGCATATACCATCGGGCATTCCCTTTCTTGGCCACGCTGTGGATGCCATAACAACGGGTGCCATGAAACGGGCTATGATTATAGGTAAAGGCAGCCTTTTCCTGGCCCGATTGACGAATCTTTCAGATGGCGCATCTTTCTTAGTAGAAGCACCGTCGGGAGAACAAACTTGGAGTCTTACCCGTGATGAAGTCAAGAATGTTTTGCTGGATATTCTGAGTGATTTGGCCAAGTCTCTTAGGGAATCAGATCGAGAGTAATTTATGATGAGTAATAATAAAATAATTAGTGATGCTTTGGCGGAGTTAGTGGACGAAGCTCGGACCGGTGGCAAAAAGGTTCGTGTAGGTCTGATGGCTGCGGGAAGTGAGCTTGGTTCGAAGGAACTCTTGAGTGGAGCAGTTCTCGCTATGGCAAAAGACGTTGGGCTTCAAGTTGTGGCCATTGGTCCTAAGGTAGATGAATACGAAAACCTAGAATGGATTGAAACCGCTAATTGCGAGTCAGATATAATTTTAGCTATGGAATTGGCTATGACCGAAGGACTTATTGGTGGAGCCGTGGCGCTTCATTACCCTTTCCCGATGGGCGTGGCTACTGTTGGACGTGTTGTTACGCCAGGCCGAGGCAAGCCTTTACTTATCGCATCATCCACCGGCATATCTGCACCGTCTAGGACAGGGGCTATGTTGCGAAATACCATATACGGCATAGCCGTGGCCAAGGCACTAAACATTAAGGAACCGACAGTTGGTATTCTCAATGTGGATGGTGCCGTCTTGGTTGAGCGTGCTCTTGTTCGCTTGTCGGAATGCGGTTATATTACACATTTTGGAAGCAGCATACGAGCGGACGGAGGCAGCTTGCTCCGTGGTAATGATCTTCTTGCCGGTTCCGTGGATGTATGTGTTTGTGACACGCTTACAGGTAATGTGCTAGTAAAACTCTTTTCTGCTTTCAACACCGGTGGTAGCTTTGAAGCACTCGGCTGGGGCTACGGGCCTTCCGTGGGCGAAAAATGGTCAAAAATCATAAACATTGTTTCGCGAGTTTCAGGAACACCTGTAATCGCTAACGCTTTATGCTATACGGCATCTCTCATCCGGGGAAACCTAATTCGGTGTGTCCAGAATGAACTTAGTGCCGCCAAGGCGGCAGGACTTGATAAGGCTTTTGCACCCATTGCCTCTACCCTTACCCATGCCGAAGAAACGTCAGCGCCGCCCAAACAGCCAACCAATTCCGAAATCCATGGTATTGATGTACTCTCTATTGAAGCTGCGGTGAAAGAACTTTGGAAAGCAGGAATTTACGCGGAATCATCCATGGGCTGCACGGGTCCGGTAGTTAAGGTTCCCAGTAACTTCTTAGAGCAGTCCAGGGAAATTTTAAATAAAAGCGGCTATCTATAACAAAGCAACCAAGGAGGTGAGGCTTGCTGGTTCATTCTCTTTTTAGGGCAATTTATCTTATTTGCGCTGCTTTATTTTGTTAAGCTCAAGCACATATTGAGACTTAATTCCGGCTTTCATCAAAATGACAAAAATGGCAATTATGGTATTTTTGCAAAGGTCTCAGATTAGTAATAAGCAACACGGGTATTTTATTAATGCAATTGTGAAAAAACCACGATTGAACATTTTGAACGCTTACTATCGCAGGGACAACCATATTGCCGCCCAAATGTTTATCTGTTTTCTGGCACTGATGCTGGACAGGATTTCAGAGTGTATAACAACACGATCTGGGAGAGAATAAAGGCAACACGCATCTTTGCATAGATTGACCTGGTAATGGAAATAAAAACTACCAAATGAATAAGGACAAGAAGATAATTTTCTCTTTCGTCTGAGCAGCAAAGCAAGAACAAGCTATGCCACTTCTTATCGGCACTATTTATATAGATAGGTATGATTTCTTATATTCTTAAATGATTCTATTTCACCGAATCAGCAACAAGATGTCCCAGACCCAATTTTTCTAGAGTGACGGGAAGCGGCTTTCCAGTTTCGGGATCCCATCCCATCTGTTCATAATAGACACGCCGAATTGATTCCCAGTGTTCCATAATACCGATTCCTTTTGCTGGTCCGTCAACGGGTGTGGATCCATACCTAATTGAAGGAGCTTCAAGATCCTTGTTGAGTCCATGGCGGAAATTAAACAACCGGAGTAGGTTAACACAGCGTTTCCCCACATCCATGGCTTCGGGAATTGTAAAATCCCATCCAGTTATAGCGTTGAGACATTCAAGGGTGAGATTAAAGTCACTTGCACAGAAATTGCATACACCAAGCGAGTCACCAAATTGCCTTCCTCCATTGATTTTTGCATTTTGTATAGATACCTCGATAGGATCGAAACGGTTTTTGACTGGAGTTAATCCTAAAATTGGCGGTCTTGCGAGGAAACCGCCCGTCTCAATGGTACCAGTGTTGCCTAGGCAGGTATCAATTAACTCAGTCCAAAGCCCTCTGTGGTCATGGCCTCTCACGGAAGCCCCCTTCATGGTGTAAATGGCACAATTAAGGGCTTCTCCTCCCACTTTTTCAGCAGCCCGCTTAACGCCTTCGGCTAGGAAATTACCACACCCTTCACGAAAAGATATTTTTCTCAGAATAGCTGTTGTTGCATCCACAGAACCCCATTTCATTTCGATACCATCGAGATCATCCTTCTTTAGAAGCCCCTTTTCAAAACACTCCATTAACCACGCTATAACATATCCGACTTCATTGTTGTCAATCCCAAAACGATCAACGAGGTTGGAGAGGACGATAGCCGCGGCAGGATCTTTCTGACCAATAACTGGGCCCATAGCCGCTAATTGTTCGTACTCCGGTTCTTCTCCTCTAAATCCTTTGTATGGCCCCTCTGTAATCTCTATCGTTCCAACGTGTGGTTTGCTGCATGCCCAGCAAGGAGTAGGTTTCACGGTAAAATGACTACGTATATACGACCCTTTGAAATTCTCCCATTCAGGAAAAATGTTTGTCGTATAATTCCTGATAGGTAGGGCACCCATCGGAGTAAATATATCAAAGGTAAAAGCGGTACCAAATTTACGAACATTAGGATCTGCGGCAATAGCTGCTTCATGGAGCGCTTTCGCCGACTGTAATAACAATTCAGATTTGGCTACGGGCACTTTTATTTTGCCCCGCTCCACGGAAACACATTTTATTCTCTTGGATCCCATAACTGCGCCAAGGCCATTCTTGGAGGCAACATGGCCGTGATCTCCAACGATAACAGCAAATCTGACGAGGTTTTCTCCCCCTGGTCCAATGCTGTAAATGCTGCATTGTTTGTTGATTTCTGACCGCACGATGTCTTCCGTCTCCCATGTATCTTTCCCGACGAGATGCTCAGCATCAACAAGCTATGCTCCCTCATCGTGGATGTGTATACGGGTCCATTTTTTCGCGGCGCCCTGAATAATAATTCCGTGAAGGCCGGAAAACCTCAAGAAAGCACCAAAGAATCCGTTTGCCTGAGAGGCTCCAGCCATATTAGTCATGGGCCCTTTGCTAATGACAGCAATGGTGCCTGATCCATTCACTCTGGTGCCTGCTAAAGGTCCCGTAAAAAACATTATTCTGTTTTCAGGGTGAAACCAATCGATATTCTCGGGAACCTCATCATAGAGGTACTTCGCACCCAGGCTTGTTCCGCCCACATATTTGCGAGCTGTTACATCATCAACAATCTCAACATCGATTTTGCCTGTGGTCAGATTAACTCGAAGGATCTTGAGTGAATATCCCGTTGTTCTATCCGTTTTCATCTTACGATTCCTCCTTCTCCCGTGCGTCGACTCATTTTCTGTTCGTTTAAACACCCGTGGTTGTTCCTTTCTATAATGTTTTTATATGAAGCAAAAAAACCACTTACATCGCTGTCTGAATTTATGGTACCATTTCATTATAACTTAGCAATATGCTTCTCTATGTTCAATGTAACTTTCTTGGCCTTCAGTTATATCCACCTTGATTCATTGCTGAAACTAATAAGTCATGAAACTGGGCAGAAATGTTACAATTTGCGGGAACAATATCAGCAACAACGCACAGACTAGCAGTGCTACACAGAATGGAATAACACCACGAAATATGGTAGAGAGTGGAACATCTTGTGCTATTCCTTTCACAACCCACATGTTTAAACCTTCCGGCGGTGAAATCGCACCCATTTCAACGATCAGTATGACAATAATGCCGTACCAGACACCATCAAACCCTAACTCAATGATTGTTGGATAGAGAACGGGAACAGTAAGAAGAATGAGGCCAAAACCGTCCATAAAAGTTCCCGCAAGAAAATGAAACAAAACAATCAAAAACATGATAGTCATTGGCGATAATGGAAGTCCACCAACCCAGTTCGATATGATACGGGGCAAAGTGGTTATTGCAAGAAATCGGCTGAAAATCAAAGCCCCTGCGATTAGAACCATTATCATACAAGATACTTTTACTGTCTCTTCGAAAGCATCAAAGAGTTTTTGCCACGTGAGCGATTTCCTGAGCGCGCTGATGACAAGCGCACCGGCTGCACCGGCTGCACCGGCTTGGGTTGGCGTGAACCAACCCATAAACAGACCACCCATAACAAGGCAAAAAAGAACCCCCATATCAATAACACCTGCCAATGCTTTAAGTTTCTCCTTCATGGTTGTTGCAGGTCCTGCCGGACCGGCTTTCGGATTTCGCAGACATGTGTACATGACGGCACCCCCAAAACAAATGGCTAAAAGTATCCCCGGCAGAACCCCTGCGATGAAAAGTTTACCCACAGACAGCTCAGTTAACGTCGCATAAACAACCAACGTGGAACTCGGGGGGATGAGAATCCCCAGGCTACCTGACGCGGCAACAACTCCAGTAGCTAATCCATCATCATATTTGTATCGCCGCATATCAGGGATAGCCACCTTTCCCATTGCTGCGGCAGTAGCAGCAGTCGACCCACAGACAGCCGAAAAAAGAGCACAGGCGGAGACAGTAGCAATAGCAAGACCTCCACGGACTCGCCCAAACAGGGCAAAACCAAAATCAAAAAGCTTTTTACTCATTCCTCCCGAAAAACATATTGAGCCCATCAGAACAAACATAGGTATGACAGTGAGACCATAATTGGTGAAATTGGAGAAAGTCTCTATTGCCAAGACGCTCAGTCCACCCTCAACTGAGCTAATATAGGTAAATCCCATGACACCAGCTAATGCAAAAGCAAAACTAATAGGAACTCCGAGAAAGAAAAGCATGAGAAGAACTATCATGCCCACAATGCCAGCTTCAATTGGGTTCATAACTTATCCACCTCTTTTTTAATTTGTTCAGGCTTTATCAATTCCATAACAAACACCAAAAGAATTGGAATACAACCTACAACTAAGGAGAGTACAAAAGGATAAAAAGGTATCGCAATTGTCATCGAGGCTTCACCGCTTTTCATCAGGCTTATTGCATATTTTATTGAAGCAAATAGAAGCAAAACAAATAGAAAAATACTCAATATATGACTAAGTTTTCTGCAAAAATCCTGCATGCGTTTTGGAAGAAAAACGAGGCCAAGATCTAACCGGACATGACCGCCGACCAATTCAGTTGTGCTAATTCCAAAACTGGCAATAAAAACAGCTACCAGTCCGATGATATCTACTCCACCAGGTATGGGCTTTGCGAGTAGTTTAAGCCCTACCATATCAATCACTGAAACAATGAGCATTATCGCAACTGCAGCCATTGCAACATACATGAATCGTTTGGACCATGATTTTACGAACACCTCTGCGCGGGTTTCCTTTGGCATCTCGTCTCCTTTCATCCCTGGTGGCTGCGGCGGGAACTAATACCCACGCAATCACCCTTACTCGTTGTTTCTTTATTTTTTCATCAATGTTTTGTCTACGAAGTCAATACAGTCTTTCCGATTGATGTGGCGACTGTTCCAGTAAGCAATACGTTCAGTCAGATAATTGATATATTGGGCTGCAGGTAATGTCTTATGTTTCGCTATGTACTCTTCCTTTAAAGTTTTTCCGAGTTTTTCCCATTCGGCTGCTTCTGCACCTTTAATTTCAATTACTTTCCTATCACCGCCCAAACCCAAAAAATATTCCTCGCCTTTAATATCCCCATACCACCACGCTTTTGCTTCAGCTTCTAATCCTTCTTTAGCCGCATCAGTAAATATCTTTTGTATATCGGGTGGCAGAGAGTTCCACTTCTTCAGATTCATAACTGTGACATTTGGGTTTGCAAAAGCTGCCGGAAGTTTTGTGAAATATCTCGTCACGTCCCCAAATTTGAATGACTGCAAAGCTTCAGGAGGAACTATCAACGCATCTACTACTCCTTTGGAAATAGCATCGTAACTCTCTCCCATGGTAAGACTCACAGGAACCATACCGTATGCTTTTGCATAAGCACTGCCTTGCAAACCAGACGCTTTTATCTTTACAGCTTTAAGATCCTGAGTTTGTCTGATTGGTTTGTTTTTTGATGCTATACCAAAAGCCCCACAACCAGCATAGAATAACACATGCGTATCGTTATATTCTTTTGGTTTGAACTTCTCCCACCAGTCTGAAAGAGCGTGGGCGTATACCCAACCACTTTTTATATCGTATGGTAAAAGCCCAGCGTCATTTGCCGGGAATCGTCCAGCAATATAACTGGGAACAACATTACCCATATCGGCTATTCCAGTTACTATTCCTTCATATGCCTTTGTCGGGTCAATCAGAGTTGTGCCGGGATAAGTTGTTATCTTTACTCTCCCCTTAGCGCGTTCATTTATTAAATTTACATAATATTCCATCGCTTTAGCTGGTGCTGAAAGAGGGGCATACATATAAACGAACTTAAGCTCTATTGGATCATTTGCAGCTTTGGACATTGGAACTACAATCAAAACAAAACAAATCACCGCAAACAAAATCATACTTTGTGCCAAATAATTCTTAAATCTACATCTCATAAGTCTTTCCTCCTTTAATGTTAGATATTCGATACATATTTCGGCATTTAATTTGCTAAAATGTTTATATTCCTCGACCTCCTGCCACATCTAAACCAATACCTGTAATCATTGAAGCTTCGTCTGAAGCAAGAAATAACGCGGCATAGGCTACATCAATAGGTTGTACCAATCGTCCAAGAGGAATTATTTTGAGAAAATCTTCTACAGCTTCTTTTGATGTTACACCAAGCTGGGGTAGCATTGGTGTATCTGCTGCAACTGGATTGATGCAGTTCACGCGAACGAGAGGAGCTGCTTCCAAAGCAAGGATCTTTGTTAGCATGACCGCAGCGGCTTTGGACGCACTGTAGGCGCTAGACAAAGGTCGAGGAAGTTTTCCAGTAATAGAAGCTGTGTTTATAATCACCCCTCCTCCTTGTTTCAGCATAATGGGTAAGGCATATTTTGCCGCAAGAAATATTCCTTTTACATTAATAGCCATAATCTTATCCCAAAGTCCCTCATCAACATCCACTATGGGGGTGGGGGGCATAGGGTAGCCAGCATTGTTAAATAAAATATCAATCTTGCCATAAGTGTCTACGGTACTCTTAATCATATTTTTCACATCATTAGACTTAGATACGTCTACTTCAACAGAGGTTGCTTCACCGCCTTTTTCCTGTATTAACTTGACTGTTTCGTCGGCTGCTTTTTTATTGATGTCCGCAACAACAATTTTTGCTCCTTCTTCCGCAAATAGTATTGCACTAACTCTTCCCATACCAGAACCAGCGCCAGTAATTATCGCAACTTTGTTAGCCAGTTTCATTTGTAACCTCCTCTTATATTATAAAATGTGATTTTTAAGGAACATCTATCTGGAATACTGTACCCTCTGTTCTTCCAAAGTAATTTTTTATATCGTTTGTTAGAATACCCTGAGAGATTAGTGTGTTATATTTTACTAAATTCCATTTGGCGTCACTTGATATCATTTGACTATTGTCTGACTTGACTGGTATGTGATACCTCGTAAAAAAACTGTTCAATTTTATTGAATTGATCTTCATTATAAACTCACTTTTAATAATATGGGACACAGTCCCACATCTATGGTACACTCTTTAAATAATATTTGTCAAGTAATTTTATTTCTGGAGTTTCCTGAGTTTTTCTATCGGCTTTCTTCCCAAAAGTCGAAACAGAACTGAAATTCCGTCCTTTTTGGTTTGAGAGTATTAAACATCGCCTTTATCGACGAAGAGTAAATTGTACAGTCTATCTGCAATAGCATAGTTGAAATGACTATATTCTTTGATGGACACCCTATTTTCATAGCAATGAAACAGATTCTTCTATTTCTACCTTAGGGTCTATATCTTATTTTTCTGAAGCTATATTAAGAATGAGATTATCCCGAATTATAAACGGTATCGTCCTGACAGGATAGTTTTTAATGGTAAATGTGCTCAGGGTAATAAAAGGATTATTGGGGACTTTGACGTATGCGTTCAGATCAGGAAGGCTCATTAGCTGAGAATCAATAATAAGTCGCTGTCGCTTTCTTCTCTCTGTCATGGACACACCATCACGATAATTAGAGACACCCATGCTTAATGTTTCTTCGGTTTCAAGGATTTCCGTATCACCGATCTTATCAATCAAGTATTTGGCAGTCCTGGGATCGGATACAGCAAACATGGCTGATGACCCACAGGCATTTACGATGGTGTCGGCCACGTCCTGGGTGTAAAGTTTATTGAGTTGCCCTATGTCCTGGATTCCTATCCAGCCCTCCTTTGCTCCGGGAAGTAATAAACAATTCCATTATACCTGAGAGCCTTTGCAGTGCCCCGAACTCATCGAGAAGAAAAAAGATCCTTCTTTTTAGATCGATCGGTAATAACCTCCTTGGGGGAGAGTGTTACCATAAAAACTCTCTCACGGGTGGTACACTTTTCATCGGCGTTATTAGTATACTCTCATTTTGGCATTGACAACATATATTCAAAGGCAGAGGTGTATTGCATCATCGTGGCAAATAAAATTTATTACATATCTTTTGCTTATCGATGAACCATCGATCTCAGATGGAGTTTTTTTAGTATTTTATCAGGTATATTCCTTTGCGGAGCCTTGGTGAATTTTGTGGACACTGTCGGCATAAACTTAGATTGTTGCCTGTTTGTCTTAAACTTTGTCATATTCACCTCCTGCCTAAAGACAATATAATCATCCCTGAGCATATTTTTTCTGTCTCCATTCTCATATTCTACCTGATAACTGCCAGTATGTTACGGTAAAAAGACTCCGATGAATTTCAGATAACATTTTTTTGAAAAAGCTCAAAATAAATTGCCTTTTTACGCTTTGGTATGGGCAAGGACACAGGTCAACCCAGAAAAATGCATTGTGGGGCAATTTAGAAGGGGGGGGTAAGTGTTTCTTACTATTATCTGGCAGAATACGGTACTGTTCCCATGGGGAGAAACAACAGTAAGGGATTACTGATAGTTTCGATAAAACCATGGTGACGATAGAAGTTTGCCGCTTTCTTATCCTTGGCATCTACTAGTAAAGCATAGGCAGCTATTTCTGAGCGGATCACACGGATAAGTGCATCAGCTAGTAGTGCGCCCCCCAAGCCCTGACCTTGGAATGTCCGGTCAATTGCAAGTCGACCCAGTCTTACCGCAGGAACGGAAGGATAACGCGGCAGTTTTTTCGCAAGTTTTTCTAGCAAATCTCCAAGATATATACTTACCGAGGATAGGGTATAATAACCTGCAATGCGGTCCTCACGTGAAAGCGCAACAAAACATGCCGTTAACCTGCGCTTAACATCCTGTGTGACATGGGAACCTGCACAGATATAGCCGTTCATGACTCGCGTATTAATGAGGCGAGAAAGAGGGTCAAAGTCGTGTATCACCCCGAGTATCCAAGAAGAACGATGGGAGTTTCGAATACAGGCGAAACGGCAGAATGCCGTATGGACTTGATGCTCACTAATGGAGAAATCATAACTGGAGCTATGGATCAACCTTACGGGTCGCCAAAGTATCCATTAACCATGGATCAAGTGATAGATATTTATACCACCTATTGTAAAGGAATATTGTCAAATCAAGGAATTGAACGGGTCAAGGAGATTATCTAAAATATGGAGAACGAGATAGACTTCCAAGAATTGTTTGATATTTGTACTTTCAGACATTTGATTATGTAAATAAATAAGGAACCAATAATCATGACTTATATCAGCCCTGCCTTTTTTTCCGAAAGTTTTGTAACCGCAGTAACCATGGTATTCCTGAGGTCGGTGACACATATAAACATTATTCAATATTGTTCCCGAGACAAAAACGTATGGGGTGCTTATCGGTCATAAATACCATTTTCTCTTCGTTAAGTATTTTGAGGTAATTCACAATTTCTGAAACAGCATTGAAAAGACTCCCGGGTATGAGATTTGGGAAGAATTTATGTGTTATATCCACAGGCGTCAAAT
>JAEAME010000830.1_pt1 | contig 26741 bp, 25 predicted proteins | sample 8958731 | NCBI WGS metagenome assembly JAEAME01 (sample SAMN16933194, study PRJNA681113) | bioreactor sludge metagenome | isolation source: anerobic bioreactor sludge (Control) | place: India:Bengaluru | collected 2018-10-24 | reverse complement strand
AGAGGTCTTCGTTATGGTCTGAGTACTAGTTCATTATACGTGTCGAAGGATCGGGACAAGTCTACCACAGTCGTTCAGCATGCAGTCAGAAGGATGCAGATCACTGTCTTTCTGAGCGCAGGTCGACCGCCGTCGAAAGAATCCGTATAGTATCGGTAAATACTTAACTCTGCGCCTGCCCGTCAGTTATTTATGTGCTGGGGTCTTCTTCGACTTGTCCCAATCATGTGAATTGCACTTGGGGCAGACGTCCGGCCTTTCCGTATCGTCTTTCACAAACTGTATCCAGATAAAATTACACTGCAGGCATCTGAAGGTACGTCGTTGTTGATTTGTCATGTTTCTATTATCCTCTATCCCCCCGCCAGGGTATATAAGACGTGGACTTCGTCGCCGGATTTGACTTCTTTGTCCATCTCGTCGGGATATGCGTCTTTGCCGTTGATATACACACCGACGTAGTTGTGCAGCTTGCCTTTCTTGTCCATCAGTAGTTTTCGGATACCCGGGTATTCCCGGATAATGGCTTCCAGGCACTCCCGCACCGTCCCGCCCTCAACCTCGATCGATTCCCGGTCGTTGGTCACCGGCTGTAAGAATACCGGCATCGTAAATTTCACACTCATTTCCTTCCCCGCTTGAGACAAATTTGTGTATGTCCCTGAAAGATATTATAACTGCAGAAATCAGCATCAGCCAACGGCCGGCATGTGACCGCAGAAGCGGCAGTTCGGGTCTTTCTTGATGGTCAGGGTGGTGAATTTCATGTGCAGGCCGTCGTACACCAGCAGCTGCCCCGCCAGCAGCTGCCCCGCCCCCGTGATGTATTTGATGGCTTCGGTGACCTGCAGCGTCCCCACCACCGCCGGAGTGGCGCCGAGGACGGGCGTCTTCTGTTTGGGGATGTTGCCGTGATAGATGCAGCCCAGGCAGGGCGTTTTATCCGGGATGATGACTGTCATGCGGCCTTCGAACCCGGCTACCGCTCCGTGGATGAAGGGGATGCCCTTTTTCAGTGCCGCCGCATTCAGCACAAACCTGGTTTCCAGGTTGTCTGTGGCGTCCATGATGATGTCGATGCCCTCAGTCAAGCGGTTCACGCTCTTCTCATCGATGGTCTCGTGCAGCGTTTCCAACTCGATAGCATCGTTCAGTTTGGGCAGTTTGTCCGCTGCCGATTCTGTTTTCGGCCGGCCTATGTCTGTGGTCCAGTGCAGCACCTGCCGGTTCAGGTTGGTGTAGTCTACTTTATCGTTGTCCACCAGCCGCAGGTGGCCTACTCCCGCCGCCGCCAGGTACAGGGCAATGGGTGAGCCCAGTCCTCCTACTCCCGCCACCAATACATGCGCCTGCTTGAGTTTTTCCTGTCCGGTTTCTCCGATCTCCCGTATCATCAACTGGCGGGCATAACGCTGTCGTTCTTTTTCGTTTAACATTCGTAGTTTCTCCTGCCTATTTGGTGTGGGGAATGGATTCCGGTGAAAGCGGTCATGCTGTGTGCGGGATGATACCCTGCGCCCACTAAATTGTCGTCCTTGTCCAGCAGAGCCTGACCTTTCCCCAGGTGCCCATCTTATCACCTTTAATGATTAACACTCCAGTCACGCCGTCGATCATTTGTGCCTGCTCCAATCCGGCGGTAATATCATTGGTTGTCTTTACTACATTCCCGACCGCCGTAGCTGCAGTATCAGCCAGAGCGGCTGAAGGCGAAATTATCACCACGGCATCGGCTTTACCCAGACTCAGGGAGTGCCCCACGGTCCCCGAGGAAGTGCATACTCCCAGCGGTGTCTCGCCGGGGTTGATCTCGATGCCCAGTACTCCACTCAAAGGGGATTCTCCGGCATAGATGCCGATTACCCGTGTTGAAGTGCAGGCAATAAAGATGTCCCCACCGTTTTCAATGATCAGTTCGTTAGTAAAAGGCAGCAGTTGTTTGCCCACGAATTCGGCGATTGCCCCTGCCACCGCCGCCATGGGCCCGACGCCGGCCCTGGTGCCAGCTTCGGCCATCGCCCGTACGATTGCCGGGCTGTCTTCCGTGGCTGCCAGTGGCGTAAGCGAGGTGCGGAAATCAGGATGCCGGGTGATGTAGTTTTCCAACTGTTTCCGGTACTTGTGGATCAGCCTCAGGGTTTTACTGTGGAGGTTTTTTTCCGCGGCTGCATGGATATCCGTCTCTTTTACCGCCACGTGAAAAGAGATTAAGTCGGGACCGTTGACCAGGCTCCGGTAAGACTCCGGAAACATCGCTTAAAAGTGTAGCTCCATTGCCCGGGGCGGGCAGGCTTTGATGCAGAGTTCACAGGCCAGGCATTTTTCGTTATCGAATGATACCTTGCGGGTGACTATATCGAGCTCAAAAGCCCCGGCCGGACAAATGGTGATGCAGGCGCCGCAGCTCGTGCAGCGGTCTTCGTTGCGGGTTACGTCCTGGCTGAGGTCCTGGATATGTACCCCAGCTTCGGTGAGGTACAGTATGCCGCGGTCGTAATCGTCGCGCCGGCCGGTTAATTCCATCACCAGTAGCCCTTCTTCGTCGGGGGTGACCGAAGCTTTAAGGATATTAAAGTCGAGGTTGTATTCCCTGACCAGTTTACTTACGATGGGGCGGTCCACCATCCGCCGCGGGAAGCGGAGCACGATCCTTTTCGATATTGTTGGTACTGCCATAATCTGCTACCTCGGAAAACTAAACGTTCCAACGTGACCGGGTCACGTCGTCCTATTCTACCGGCCGTACTTTCATCGGTTTGAAGCTGACACCCGATTCCACTCCGGGGAGCGGTGCTACCGGCTGCGTGAGTAGGAAATCACCTTTTTTGATCCAGTCTTTCAGGGTATTCGCCACTTCCACTGCCCGGGGATAACTGGACAACGACGCTGCGGGAACCTCTTTACCCAACAGCTTCACGCTGCCGCTCTTCAATTCGGCATAACTGACTTCACCTACGATATCGGATCTCCGGTTGGGATAGGCATCGGAGTAGTCGATCACCGCCCCGTATATTTCGGCATCACTGACTGTGGTATACCGCAGGATTTCCTCATTCAAAATGGGAATAGGTACGCCCAGGCCCACTGCCAGGCTGGCACCGTAGCCCTGGATGCTGACTCCCATCAGGTAACGGGGGTTCATCTGTTTCATATCGCCGATCACTGCCATCGTCCCCCCGCCCCGCTTCGGCACGCCATTTTCCGTACGCAGGATGGTGGGGTCGTGCTGCGTGCCCTGCCAGGCAACGTAGCCTACGCCGCCGCCGAGGAAGATCCTGGTGCCGATGCCGGTCGTCTTGTAATACGGGTCGTTCAACAGGGGCGACAACTGCCCGGCACTGGAATAATTGATATTCCCCATGCGCGGCTTCAACATCCCCATATATGTGTATATCGGCTTGTCCGAAAGATTGATGCCGATATTGTAGTTCTGGTAGGAATTACGCAGATTGTACAGCACGCACTGGTTCAGGTCCCGGATATTGATCCAGGTATCGAGCTGCTTGCGGGGATAGCAGTCCGTCCCGTACGCCGTTGCTGTCAGGCGTACGTCTCTCCCCGCCACCAGTTCTTCGATGACGTGCCCGCCGCCGTAATTGAATTCACCGGGATAAACCCGGTTGCGGGGGTCGTCGTCGGGGGAAGCCGTAGCACCGATGATCAGGTCGGCTGCGGCAACCCCGGTATATGCCGGGACATCGTTGAGGTAAGCCCGGCCGCCGCCGAATTTGATGCGGGGGTTGGCATGGCCGGTATTGAAATAGGCCATCGATGAACACATCGTCCCAAAGGTCCCCGTGGTCACCACGTCCACCTCACGGGCGGCTTTCTCGATGCCTTTGCTTTTCGTAAAATCGATGATTTCTTCCGCCGTCAGAACGACGGCCTTGCCCTGTTTGATCTTCTCGTTGATTTCTTCGATCGTTTTCGCCATACGCATAATGATAGATTCGTCAACTGGACTTGTCAAACGGAAAGGTTACCGTGGAGAATTAAAACAATGCAGGTTTATAGCTGGTGCAGGTCGGGTTTCCCAGCCCGACCGCCCTCGACCGGCGGGACGCTTATCCCTATCACGGGAATGACGAACAAGGCAATCCCGGAATAATGTAGGGTCGGGTTTCGAACCCGACCGCCCCGCTCGACCGGTGAGGTACTCGTCCTACTATGTGTAACCCATGTCTCCGGTCTATTGTGTCACCGGTGTACCCGGATTTTACCTTTATTTTCTCCCCCTACTCCTCTACCTTTAACTGTCCCTGGAACAGCGGCAGATCGGTAACCGGGATATCCAGCGCTCTCATGATATCGGTAGCGTTGCGGGGAGCGTAGGCTTTCCAGTGGTTGTTGAAATAGACGAAGGTCAATTTTGATTTCTCGGCTGCTGCTTTGACCTTATTCGCTAATTCCTTCAGCTCATCATCGCCGTACAGATAGCAGTACCGGGTTTCCACGTCCCCCTTCCACCACATCTCCCGGTTGCGGCCGTGGAAGCGGAAATAAGAGAAGTCCGCGGTCTGGGGGATATCTACTGCCAGCGAAGTACTGAACTTCGGCTCGTCGATCTGTACCCAGGCGGTATTGTTGCCATGTAGTAAACCAGCCGTCGCCGGGTCGTCGCTCCAGCTCTTGTGCCTTAACTCCACCGCCAGGTTGTATTTACCGAAGTGGGCAATCAATCCCTGCAGCACCTGTTTCCCGAAATCGTTATTCGTAAAACTGGGTGGGAACTGTGCCAGCAGTACCCCGAGTTTACCTGCTGCTGCCAGCGGCTCCAGGCTTTGTTTGAACAGGGTGATGTCCTCCTGGCTGACGGCGGCGGCCTCGCCTGTGGCTTTCTCGAACATTTTTGGGTGGGTGAATTTCTGCCACAATTTGACGGCGAAGAGAAAGCCGTCGGGCACGCGGCTGGCCCAGCTCTGGGACAGGCGCGGGCCGGGGGGGCGGTAGAAAGTGTTGTTGATTTCTACGGTTCGGAAAAAACGGCTGTAGTATATTAGTTCATCCAGCTTCTTGTCTGCCGGGTAAAAATAACCGTTCCAGGTGCCGTCTCCTTTGGGATAAGACCACCCTGAAGTCCCCACATATATATTGTTTGCTGCCATTGCCGCTATTTCCTGTATAAATTATCGGCCTACTGGGTAGTTGGCCGGATGAGCAGGATGGGCAGGCGCGTCTGTTTGATTACGTAGTCGGCCACGCTGCCGAAGAGCACCCGCCCCGGTCCGGTACGCCCGTGGGTGGCGATGGCGATCAGCCCTATTTCATTGTTAGCCGCAAATTCCACGATTGTCTGTCCCGGCGGCCCGATCAAAGCCAGGCACTCCGTCTTCACCTGGTATTCTTTCTGCAGTCGTGCCGCGCTGGTTTGCAGGTATGCCTCGGCTTCCTGCTGTTCTTTTTCCACCTGTTTCTCCATGCGCGCCGTCACTACCGGTCCCCCACCGGCCCCGGGGATGCCGGGCGCCAGGATTACCGGGCCGGGGATCACCCGCAGCAGCACGAGTACACTGTTGAAATGCTTCGCTTGTTCCGCGGCATATGGGAGTATCTGTTCCGCCAATGTGGAGCCGTCAAGACAAACTGCCATCTTTTCGTACATTTTTTCTTCCCCCCGCAAAAAAATCTTCTCGCCACCTTCCCCTGTCCTGCATAATAGTACCTTTTTCTTCGGTGGTATACAAAAAACGATTATGTACAAATTTACTAATAATAGTTCGCTATTGACATTATCATATAGTTGTTAGATAATCCCTGCCTTATGGGGAGAATAAATAACTTTGCTTTTATCGATGGTGTTAATCTACATCTTACTTTTGGTAATGACAACATACCATGGGAAATAGACTATAAAAAACTTAGAAATCTGCTTGCCCGGCGGTTTGATATTACTGTGGCCTATTACTTCTTGGGCAATGTTAAGGGAAATGATCATCTTCACCAGGACTTGGATTCCAGCGGATATACGGTTAAGCTTAAGACTCCAATTCGCTATAAAACTGAAAAACAGCGGTGTCCTTTTTGTAAGAAACTCATTTCACCAGCACAATCCAGGCACAAGGCAGATTATGATTCCCTTATTACTTTGCAGGTAATATCCGATATCACCGAATATCACAAGGCGGTATTAATTACCAGTGATGGTGATTTCGACCATCTCGTAACATGGTTGTTGAACAGAGACCGGTTAAGATTGGTGTTCGCACCTAGTAAAAAAGGCTGTTCCGGCTTGTTGATAAGTGCTGCCCGGGGGAGGATTGCATTTATTGATCAATACCGTAAAGAGATAGAAAAAATTAAGGAGAGAACCCTATAGGACTCTAACCTGTAAGATACTCCCCCGTCATGATTCACTTATCAATATATTATACATAATGCAATTTGTCAATCTCTATTTCCTTCAGGAACGCATCAGTTAGTCCATTACATTTTCCCCGGATAATTATTTCTTTTTTCCATTACTTAAAAACTACCTATAAAAACCGCGGGGTACTTGACAACAGAACTCAAGTTCTATATAATGTGCAATGTGAAAATTTTGTGCGTATTAATGCCTCATTTTTTCCTGCGCTGCGAGGTCTCCCGCCGCCCCTACCTTGGCAGATTGCCGGCAGTGGTCGTCCAGGAGTCGGGTTCGCAAAAACTGGTGCTGGACCATGCCCCGGAACTGGCCGACTTGCAGCCGAAGATGGACCTGCAGCAGGCCCTCTCCCGGCACGACGATATCCGGCTGGTCCATGCCGATGCCGCTTATTACGGCCGGCGCTTCAACCAGATACTGGATGCCCTGGAAAACACCAGTCCGCTGGTGGAGGGGCCGGAACCCGGCCTGGCCTACCTCGGCATGGACGGCCTTCAGCTTATCTATAAAAGGGATGAGGACTTCGTTGCCGCTGTCCGGGCGGTGGTACCCCCGGAATTCGTTACCCGGATAGGCCTGGGCTGCTCCAAGTTCCTGGCTTACCTGGCAGCCCGGCAGAGCCCGGAAAACAGCGGTTTCCAGACGTTGTATGACGACCTTTCCTGCCTTCGGGATATACCGTGCGATGTTTTGCCCGTCTCGCCCTTGAGCTTGAAGAAGCTGCGGGAATTCGGCATCCACACGCTGGGGCAGATCGCCAATCTTCCCCCCGGTCCCCTGCAGTCCCAGTTTGGCCCGGAAGGGAAGCGCATCTGGGAACTGGCGCAGGGCCGGGACGCGGCCCCCCTGTATCCCCGTTCCCTGGAACAGGCAGTCGAAGAGAATACTACCCTGAATTGGGTGACCACCTCCGTGGAAGCATTGCTCTCCACCGTGGAAGCACTGCTGGTAAAGGTGCTGGCCGCCCATGATTTCCACGGCCGGGGCATCGCCTGCCTGGAGGTCTGGACGCAGGGCGGGGACAGCCGACGCTGGGAGAAAACGGTCAATTTCAAAGAGCCGGCCATGGCCGCCCGGAGCGCCCTGCCCCGTCTCCGGTATTTCCTGGAAAACTATCCCCAGCCGGGTCCGGTGGACCAGGTGGGGATTCGCATCACCCGCCTGGCCTGCGGCACCGGGCGGCAGCAAAGCATCTTCTCGGCGGTCCGTTCCCGGGACAACCTGCTGGATGACATCCGGCAGTTGGATTTTCGCCTGGGGGACCACCAGGTGTATCAGGTGAAGGAGATCGAACCATGGTCGAGGATACCGGAAAGGCGGTACGCCCTGGCACCCTTAAACCGGTAAACCAGCCGGAGCCGCTGCAGGTGGAAGAAGATGCCGCGGGAATGCCGGTGGCTGTCAGGAACAAGCGCCGCCAGCTGGTCCAGGCGGTCGACGACCGCTGGCGGCTGGATGATGAATGGTGGCGGCCGGAACCCATCTCCCGCATGTATTACACCGTGCGCCTTAATTCCGGCCTGAAACTGGTGCTGTATAAGGACCTGGTGGGTGGGTGTTGGTACCGGCAATAAAAAGCACGAAATCTGGAAAATGAATGAAAGAAAACTGGCAGTCGAAAGAATCGGGAAGCGAAGCGTGAGGGATGAGGACTATTTGTATTTTGGTAATTTGGATTTCCTTAGGATTTTGAGTTTAGAAATTAGAGTTTTCGTTTTTAGCTTCAAATCGTGCCTGAGGTTGTTTCAACAAAATCGCGCATTTAGCCTCAGGTTGTTTCGCGGTCATATAGCGGGATTAATCGTCAGGACTTCTTCTGCCCCCTTAAACCGGGGCGGACGGGTTGTGCAAACCAGCCCCTACTTGTTTTTGATTTTTGAATTTGAATATTGGAACTTAATTAGAATTTAGAGCTTGGGATTTAGAATTTATCCGGCCATATTATGGACTACACCGAACTTCACTGCCACAGCTATTACTCCTTCCATGACGGGGCCTCGTCACTGGAAGAACTGATGCTGCGGGCCAAAGAACTCGGCTACCGCGCCCTGGCGGTCACCGATCATGATAACCTGTGCGGGGCGATGCGCTTTGCCCAGCTTTCCCGTTCCCTGTCATTTAAGGGTATCACCGGGGCGGAATTGACCCTGAAAAGCGGCGGTCACCTGACCCTGCTGGTGGAAAACCGTACCGGGTACCGCAACCTGTGCCGCCTGATCACTGCCGCCTACGCCGCCGACCGGGAAAACCCCGCCCTCGACCCCGCTCTGCTGCCGGAACATGCTGCCGGCTTGATTTGCCTGTCCGGCTGTCCCCAGGGGGAACTGTCCCGCCTGGTTGTTTCCGGGCAGGCGGTTGAAGCGCGTAACCTGGCCCGGCAGTACCGGGACTGGTTCGGGCCGGGGCATTACTACCTCGAACTACAGCATAACCTGGTGCCGGGCGATACCGCCCGCAACCGGGGTCTGCTGGCCCTGGCACAGGAGAACGGGCTGCCCGTGGTGGCCGCGGGCAACGTGCACTACCATGTCCGGGAGCGGCATCAACTCCATGACTGTCTGGTAGCAGTCCGGCACTGCAAGAGCCTGGAAGAGACGTACCGGGAGCGCCGTGCCAATTCGGAATTCTACCTGCGGCCGGTGGCGGAACTGGCCGGGCTGTTTGCCGGTTGCCCGGAAGCCCTGGTAAATACCATGGAGATTGCCGAACGCTGTACCTTCGACCTCGTCGGCGACCTGCATTATACCTTTCCCTCCTACCCCGCCCCGGACGGCTTCACCCCGCAGAGCTATCTGGAAAAGTTGTGTTATGAAGCCGCCGTCAGGCGCTACGGGGCAGTCAACCCGGCTGTGGCGCAGCGCCTGGATGAGGAATTTACCCTGATCCGCAAGTACAACCTGGCGGGGTTCCTCCTCATGTATCACGAGGTTATCAAGCTGGGGCGGGAGGTGATGCTCAGTCAGGGGTTGTGTGCTGCCGATGTCCCGCTGGAGGAAAACCCACCGGGGCGGGGGCGGGGTTCCTCGGTGGCTTTGCTGGCTGGTTATCTCATCGGCCTGTCCCATATCGACCCCTTGAAATACAACCTGTCGCTGGAGCGCTTCCTCCCCGCCGATACCATGAGCAACGTACCTGATATCGACCTCGATTTCCCGCGCCGCATCCGGGAAGAACTGATCCTGAAAACACATGAGAAATGGGGCTGGGAACATGCCGTGTTGACGGGGACTATCTGTACTTACATGGTGAAGGGCGCTGTCCGTGACCTGGGCAAGGCCCTGGGCCTGCCTCCGGCCGAGGTCGACCAGCTGGCAAAGTTCGTCGATTGGGGCAGTGCGAAACACCTGGAAAAGCAGATGCAGAAATCCCCCCATTTCAAAGACAGGGCCAATGACCGGGTCTGGCGGGACCTGGTCCGGCTGTCGGCGGAACTGGACGGTTTCCCCAAGTACCTGGGGCAGCATCCGGGCGGTATGATATTATCTTCCCTGCCGCTGACGGACATCGTTCCCGTACAGCCGGGGGCCATCGCCGGCCGCTACGTCTGCCAGTGGGACAAGGACAGCATCGACGATGCCGGTTTTGTGAAGATCGATTTCCTGGCCTTGGGTGCCCTGTCCCAGCTCCAGGAGGCGGTTGAATTGATACGGCAGCGCACCGGGGTAAGGGTCGACCTCTCCCGCATCGATTTCGAGGACGCCGCCGTATACGATATGTTATGTAAAGGAGATACCATCGGCATCTTCCAGGTGGAATCGGCGGCCCAGATGCAGACTATTACCCGGCTGCATCCCCGTAACCTGCTGGACATGGCCCACGAAGTGGGGGCGGTCCGCCCCGGGGTGGGCGTGAACCACGGCGTTCAGGAATACCTGGCGCGGCGCACTAAAAAGAAGCCGGTTGTCTACGACCACCCCCTGGAACAGCGGGCGCTGGAGCGTACCCTGGGCATCATCCTGTTCCAGGACCAGGTCAACCAGGTGGCGATCGACGTGGCTGGTTTTGCCCCCAGCGAGGCCGACCGTATGCGCCGGGCTTTCGGCCGGCGGCATAACGATGAGTTGATCGCGCGTTACCGGCAGCAGTTCCTCGCGGGTGCCGCTGCACGGGGGGTCGGCACCGCTGCGGCCGAAGCTATTTTTCAGAAATTCAACGGCCAGTACATGTTCCCCGAGTCCCATGCCTTTGCTTTCGGCGTGACCGCCTACCAGGCGTCCTGGTTGAAGTACTACTACCCCCTGGAGTTCTACGCAGCGATCTTCAACCAGCAGCCCATGGGTTTCTACAACCTGGAGACCTTGAAAGAAGATGCCCGCCGGCACGGCGTCAGGGTCTTGAACCCGGATATCAACCGCAGCCGGGCGCAGTGCACCATCGAACCGTTACCAGATGATTCCTGTACCCATCACCTTATAAGTGGGGCGGCTGTCCGTCCGGTTACTACATCTCAGAGTGTGTCTCAAAAATCCTCGAAATGTCATTCTGAGACGCATGTCGACTCAGAGTCGAAAGAATCCGTTCTCAGGAATGAATTTGCCGTTCGCCTTGGCCTTCTGCACGTCATGGGGTTGGGGGAGGCTTCCGCCCGGATGATCGAGGAAGGCCGGGTCAGGGAGGGCGATTTCAAGAGCATCGGGGATTTTCTGGCCCGGACCGGCGTGCTGCAGGAGGTCGCTTTCAACCTGGCCAGCGCCGGGGCTTTCGACAGCCTGGAAACCAACCGCCGCAAGGTGAAATGGGAGATTGGCCTCCGCTACCGGCCGCTCAATTCACAGCTGCCGCTGGCTTTGCCCGTGGCCCAGGACCTGGTCGACCTGGCGGCACCGGGGCGGTGGGAAAACATGAAGGACGAATACAAGGTGTTGAGCCTTTTCCCCGCCGGGCATATCATGTCCCTGCTGCGGCCGCGTTTAGGCGATTCGCTGCACTGCAGCAAGGACATTCCCCGCCTGCGGGATGGGGAGGAGGTGGTGACGGCCGGTATGGTCATCCGGCGCCAGCGGCCCATGGCTAAGGTGGTCTTCATCACCCTGGAAGATGAGTTCGGCCATATCCCCCTGATGGTCTTTCCCCAGGTCTATGACTGCAACGAGCACAAGTTCAAGTCGCCCTTCCTGGTTATCAAGGGACGTATGTCCCGGCGCGAAGGTACTCATACCGTGGTGGTAAACCAGGTGCGGCCGTTCAAGGCGATGGAGAAAGTTCCTGTTTCCAAAGACTGGCGGTAGTGACTGTGAACTGGGCTTATCGCTGCCCTTTTTCGAACACGAAAGCTGCCGCACCCATTACGGCGATATCATCACCTAGTTGTGCCGGTACGATCTTGGCGTTATCCGCCATCAGTTTGAACGCCCGCTGCCGGACGATGGCGATGGCTGAATCGAGCAGCCGCGGCCCGGTTTTTGCCAGCCCGCCGCCGATGGCGATCATTTCCGGGTTGAAGATATTCACCAGGTTGACCAGCCCGGTGCCGAGGTGTCCGGCCGCCCAGGCGATGACGCTTAAAGCCAGGGGGTCTTTTTGTCGGGCGGCTTCACCGACCATGCTGGCGGTCACCGCCTCTGCCCCGTCGTTGGACATGCTTCTCAATACGGATGCTTCCCCGGCTGCCAGCCGCCGTACCGTTTCTCTTTCGATGGCTGAGCCGGAGGCCAGGGTTTCCCAGCAGCCGGTATTGCCGCAGGCACATTTGAGGCCGTGGTTGTCGATGGTCATATGGCCCATCTCCCCCGCCGCCCCGTTTTGCCCGAAGTACAGCTTGCCGTTGGTGATGATGCCGCCGCCGATGCCGGTGCCCAGGGTGATGCAGATGAAGTTATTCACGCCCCGCCCTGCCCCGAAGCGGTGTTCTCCGAGGACGGCGGCCTTGGCATCATTGATCAGAAAGGAATTAGTCTGGTACCTTTCGCCGATGATCTTACCCAGCGGTACCGACTGCCAACCGGGGAGATGGGGTGAAGTAGTAATGACGCCGCGTTCCATGTCCACTGGTCCCGCCGCCGCTACGCAGATCCCCGCGGTGTCTACGATATTGATGCCGGTTTGGGCGCGCAGGTTGTCAATCCCCAGGTTTATTTGCTTGATCACCTGTGTTTGTCCGGCTGCCGCCATCGTTGGCACCCGTTCCCGGCCCAGGATCCGGCCGGAAGGTGTGATCAATGCCGCCTCGATCTTGGTCCCGCCGAGGTCGACGGCGATCACAGGGCGGTTTTCAGAACCGGCCATCTTCATCTCCCGCCCGGACCGTTCTCCGTTCCCCGCGCCGGCACAATTCGGCGATCAATAGATTCAAGGCTAATTCGGCGTCATATTTCCCTGTCTTCATGGCAATATCAGTCTCGAGTAACGCCTGGTATATTTGCAGCAGTCGGGTAGACGAATACCGCCCGGCCTGTTCTAATGTACGCTTTAAAGCAAAATCGTTGTTGATTCCCAGCTTCCCCTGGATAAAGCCGTCGTTTTGCCCCCGTGCCTTCAGGTCTTTTGCCCGTACGATCATGCGGAACTGCCGGTCCAGCATAAACAGGAGATATGCCGGCGCTGCCCCATGGTCCAGGAGCTGCTGCAGGGTCTGCCCGGCCTGTTCGACCTTGAAGTCCACAATGGCATCGATGAGGGCAAAGACACTCACGTCCTGGGTGTAGCCGACCATGGCCCGGACATCCGCTTCTTCGATACGCCTTCCTTTAGCATAGAGGAACAGCTTGTCGATTTCACTGGCCATCACCCACAGGTTGCTGCCCACCAGCAGGTACAGTGTTTCCAGGGCTTGCGGCGAGATGTTGCCGCCCAGGTCGGCTACCCGCTTCTGGATCCATCCCCGCAGTTTGGCGTCCTTGATCAGCGGGTAAAGCCTGGTATCTGCTTTCGCTGCGATGCTCTTGAACAGGCTGTCTTTTCTTGCTGTTGCCGGTAGTTTATCTTCGATGAGGACGGCAATGGTAAAGTCCGGTACATTATTCATGCAGGCAGCGAAAGGGCTGGGGTCCCGTTGGGGGTTATTCGCTGCACTGCGGTTTTTTTCGACTTTCGACGCAGCATCGAAACGTTCCAGCAAGCCGGTCACGATTACCAGCCGTTTTTCCGACATGAACGGGACTGTATCACAGGCGTGTTTCAGCTCGTCAACGGTTAGTTTCTGGCCTTCCAGCACCGTGGTCGACATGGCGAGGATACCGGGATCGCCCAGCCGGTGTTTGATCTCCTCCAGGGTTTGCGTCCGGGAATAATCATCAGGCCCGGCCAGGATATAAAGCATCATGCCTCCTGATCGAAAAAGCCATCTGTATCATCGGTCTTTGCCTGGTTTTACTAAACCGGGGTAATGCCGTGCTTCTTTTTCGGCAGTTCTTCCGTCTTGCCTAAAGCCATTTCGAGGGCATCGATCAGCCGCACCCGGGTTTCCGCCGGGTCGATCACGTCATCAATATGCAGGTGCTGTGCCGGCAGGTAGGGATTGGCGAATTTTTCCCGGTACTCTTTGATTTTGGCTTCGAGCAGTTCCTGGGAATTATTTGCCGCTTCCAGTTCTTTACGGAAGATGATCGGTGCTGCCCCTTCCGCTCCCATCACCGCCAGTTCCGTGGACGGCCAGCAGAAGACGAAGTCAGCCCCCAGGTCTTTGCTGCACATCCCCAGGTAAGACCCGCCGTAGGCTTTACGGACTGTCAGGGTGATCTTGGGCACCGTGGCTTCGGAATAGGCATACAGCATCTTGGCACCGTGCCGGATGATGCCGCCCCATTCCTGGTCGGTCCCCGGTAGATAACCCGGTACGTCCACCAGGTTGACCACCGGGATATTAAAGGCATCGCAGAACCTGATGAAGCGGGAAGCTTTATCTGAGGCGTCGACGTCCAGGCAGCCGGCTTTGTGCAGGGGTTGGTTGGCGATGATGCCGATCGTCCGCCGGTTCAGCCGGGCAAAGCAGGTAATGATATTGGTGGCAAACATCGGGAAGAGTTCGAAGTAGTTCTTTTGCCCCGGCCGCTGGTCAAAGATCCGTTCGATGACCTCATGCATATCATAAGGATGCCGCGGGTTTGCTGGGATAATATTGAATAGCTCCGGGTCTAAACGGTCGGTGATATCACCCCAATCCACTTGCGGTGGTGATTCCCGGTTGTTCGCCGGCAGGTAACTGATCAGTTCCCGGATATTCTTGAAGCAGTTTTCTTCACTATCTTCGGAACGGCAGGCTACCCCGGCTTTTTTCTGGGCAGCAGTAGCACCGCCCAGTTCTTCTTCGTTGATCTCCTGGCCGGTAACGGCTTTCACCACGCGTGGGCCGGTGATAAAGGCATTGCTGATGCCCTTGACCATAAAGATGAAGTCCATCAAGGCTGGCGAATAGACCCCGCCCCCTGCCGTCGGCCCCAGGATGGCACATATCTGGGGAATCAGACCGGAAGCCCGGGTATTGCGGAAGAATATCTGGCCGTATCCCGCTAAGGCATCCACCCCGTCCTGTATCCGGGCGCCGCCGGAGTCATGCAGCCCGATCACAGGGACGCCGGCTTTCATGGCATTGTCCAGGACGCGGCAGATCTTCTGGGCGTGAATTTCACCGAGGGTGCCGCCGCTGCTGGTGAAGTCCTGGGAATAGATATATACTTTGCGCCCGTCGATCTTGCCGAACCCGGTGATCACACCGTCGGCAGCCAGTTCAGTTACCGCTCCCCGGCTCTTGGCAAAGGCCCCGATTTCCCGGAAGGAACCAGGGTCCAACAAACGGTTGATCCGTTCCCGGGCTGTCAGCTTGCCTCGTTTGGTTTGGGCATCTATCCGTTCCTGGCCTCCCATCCCCTGGGCATTTTGCCGTCGGGTTTTCAGGTCAGCCAGTTGTTGTGCCTTGATGGCGGCGTCATCCGTCATATTATTCTTCTTTCCCCCAATTATGCATTAGTTCTTTAATCTTCTGTGCTAACGCCGGGCTGGCCCGCAGCCTTTCGATGAAGACCGGGCAGCCTTCGAGTAATGAGTTCTGCGCTGCGCTGGCCATATTCGCGAAAAAGTTCTGCATATTCGTATCTGCAGGTACCCCGGTTAACCCTGTTCCCGAAGCTTCCATTTGACGCCGCAGGTCTTCGGCGGAAAATTTCATCGGTGTAACACATGACTTATACCATGGGCATTCCTTGCACTGCATGATGCGGTAGGCTTCATTTAAAACATCACCCATTATGTTGCTCCTTTTGGTTAAATGAGAGCTTAATCGCCTTGATTCCTTAAGCAAACCTTCACTGTAAAAAAGCTTCTCAGCTAGATTTTACCTTATCTTGCGCTTAATCTCCATTACTCATTTTATGTTAAATAGATGGCCGCGGGTCAATCCATTATAATGGGGTAATATTGTTTCGAAACAGAAAGCGAGGCATTCTATTGGCTAATGCGATAAACATGGACCGCCTGTTCAAACCGTCTTCGTTAGCGATCATCGGCGCTTCCAACGATACCGGTAAAGCCGGGGGCCGTTTTCTGAAGGGGCTACTCGATACCGGATATCAAGGAACATTATATCCCGTTAATCCAAATGGAGGAGAGATCCAGGGAATTAAGAGTTACCGCAGTATTCAGGAGGTCCCTGGTGAAATCGACCTGGCGATCTTGACCGTGCCCGGGCGTACCGCTCCGGCCGTCATCGCCGACTGTGCCCGCAATCGGGTCAAATTTGCCATCGTGCACAGTGCCGGTTTTTCCGAACTGGGAGAAGAAGGCCGGCAGATGGAAAAGGAGATGCTGCAGGCCGCCGCGACGGGCGGCACACGTATTATCGGCCCAAACTGTATGGGTTTGTGCGTGCCGGAATCCAAGATCAATACCATCGTCTATAACTTCGGCATCGGTGAACCCGGCCATATTGCTTTCATCGGGCAGAGTGGTTGGGTGACAGAGAATGTGGTGGTATTGGGGAAAGAACGGGGCATCCGCTTCAGTAAGATCATCAGCATCGGCAACCAGAGCGACCTGACGATCGAAGACATCATGGCGTACCTGGCTGATGATACCGATACCCACGCTATCGCTTTTTATGCCGAAGGTCTAAAAAAAGGACGGGATTTTCTCCGCACCGTACAGGATACTATCAGGAAAAAACCGGTGATTGCCTGGAAAGCGGGACGTTCTCAGGTCGGCGCCCGTTCTGCTTCCTCCCACACGGGTTCTCTGGCCGGTAACCACGTGGTCTTCGATGCCCTGGCAAAGCAGGCTGGGATGGTGGTGGTGCGTGACCTGGATGAATTGATGGATATGATGACTGGTTTCAGCTGTCCGGTTGCACCTCAAGGCAACAGGGTGGCGGTGTTGTGTGAGTCGGGGGGTGGAGCGGTGGCGGCAGGGGATACCGCCGAGGCATGCGGTTTGGAAATCCCGACTTTAACCGAAGTATCACAGCAGAAATTGATTGATATCTTAACCGGGAAAATCCCCCCCTTTGCCGCCCCGCGCAATCCGGTAGATATCGTCTGGGGGCCAGCCGATAATCCGGGTGCTCTTTTTACCGGCTGTGGTCGGGTAATGCTGTCGGAAACTGACAGCGCGGTCATGCTGGATTACCAGAAATTCGATGAAAAGTTTGCCCAGCAGCTGTCTGAATTGCGAGATAGTACCGGCAAGCCGGTTTTCATAGTCCCCGGTTATTTGACCTTCGCCCGTTCTGGCATGGCGGTGATGACCAGCCGCGGCATTCCCACCTTTAGTACACCGGCTAAGGCACTACGGGTGCTGTCGGAGGTGGTAGGTTATTACTTCCGTGTAAGAAACCGCTAGTGTCTTCGGTCAGGGCGATGCGGTTCGCTCTGGTCAGGTCGTCCGGGAAATTGATGTTGAAGAATGACAACATCCGGGGATCGATCACCTGGTATTCATCGCGATGTACATACCTGACATTCAGACGGTCGATTATCTTATATATCGAAAGCCGGTTTTCTTCCAGTGCTTGCTGCATCACCGGGAGGCACGACTTGCTGTAGATCGAGTGCAGGGCTTCGATCATATCTTTCCCCAGGCGGGGAATCACTGCATCATAATTATCTGTCAGGCTGACCATATATTGCAGCAGCCGGTTATTGATAAAAGGATTATCGCAGCCGACCACGATTGAATATTTGTTTTCAGACGCCAGCAGTCCCGTATATACCCCACCCAAAGGGCCTCTCCCCGGATATTTGTCGACGACTATTTGGGCTTGATTTGTTATGGGAAGGTCTTTTTTTTCGAGTGAGGTGACTATCAGTATCTGGTTAGCGAGGGGTTTTAACCGTTCCGTGATGCGGTCGATGATCCGTTTCCCGCCTACCACGGCATCTGCTTTACTGCTGCCGAAGCGCCGTTCCTTCCCCCCGCATAACACGATCGCCGTCACATTCATGTAGTTAACCTTGCGACTTGACCAGTTTCCACGCGATTGTCTCACACAGGACGGTGATATCTTCTGTTGGTAAATATCCGGAAATATTAGCGTCGAACAGGATATTTACTTCCGGAGATAGTTCGGCATCACCTTTCCAGAAAACGATATTGATCTTGACATCAGGAAAAGCCGGAATCTCCACCGATACATCGCCGTAATTACTCTTATAACCACCCAATTTTTCAGCTGCGATGACCAGTCTTTCTGGCTTTTTTTTGAACTTTTCAATGATTGGGCTGATGGTGCGTTTATAGAAGGTGGGATAATAAATTTGCCCCGAGGGCAGTTCCCTGAAGTTGATCAGCTGTTTGGTAGATGGTGCTCCGCTGGCCGTATTAAAGTAATGTAAAATCAGCACACGGTCGCGTATTGGCACCGCTTCTTCAGTATCGGCCTGGGACAAGCCGATGCCGGGCATGGTTACTAAATAGGTATTGCCCAGGTACTCAATCTGGATTTTGTTCTTGCCGGACCTGGTAACAAATTCTGCCCCGGCTCGACGGCACTGTGCCATGATATCGGAATTACTTTTCAGGCGGTTGCACGCCATTTCATACGAAAGCTCGTATGCCTGGTCATAGCCTCTTTCCTGAGGCAGTAAAAATTTATTTTTCCCCATCATTTTGTATTTGTTCCGAATTCGTTAAGAACAAAAAAGGAAGCTTTTCCTCCTCTCCTGCTTACCTTGAATTAGTCATGTAGTAATCCCGGCTGCTAGCCGTTATATTTCCAGCCATGAATGGGAATAAAGGGTCTTCCCGGTCAAGACATTCACCGTTTTCACGTAATTGGCTTGTTCCTGGGTCAAAGATGCCATATCAAGATCTTCTCCGTCCATTACCCGGTTCACCAGGTCGACGACATCGGGACGTTGGCCTTGTGCTATTTTGATCAGTTCGGTATCAAAAGCATCGGCGATCGCTGAATACAGTCCATTCCTCATGAGCATGATCAGATAGGTGCGGTTGAGCATCGGGCGTAAATGGTCCGGGGTGCCGTTGGAGATATTGGACAGCCCGACGGTGCTTTTACATCCTGGGCAAATCTCGCTTAACATGGTCATGAATTCTACGCAAGCTTTCACCTGGTTGATTTCTACTGAAATCGGAGTCGCAATCGGGTCTATCCAGATGCGTTCGTTGGGTATGCCTGCCTGGTTGGCTTTATATACCAGGTCAACAGCCATGGCGCAGCGTTCGTTGGCATCCCGCGGCATGCCGTCTATGCCCCAGAGCAGCCCGATCATATCGGCGTTATATTTGTTTACCAGCGGTAGACCGGAATCCAGCCTTTCCGGTTGTAGTGATATCGAATTGATCAGAGCTTTGTTTTTACTGGCTTGCAGGCCGGCTTCCATCGCTGCCGGATTGGTGGTATCCAGCGAGAAGGGTTTACTGGTTACCGCTTGTACCGTCTCCACCACCCAATGCATCAACTCATCCCCATTCTTGCGGGCAGGCCCGATATTCAGATCCAGGTAATCGACGCCTGTTTTGTCCGTCGCCGCGGCCAGCTCCTGCACTGGTTGGGGATTCCGTTCCCGGATGGCGGTGCCTACGGTTTTTGACATGATATTGATATTTTCTCCGATTAAGATCATCATGTCCTCCTTACGGTTGCCATGTCTTTAAGTATGCCGGGATATGCGCGCCGTCACGGGGTCCGACCAGTATCTGCCACTCGGGTAGTTCTTCTTCCAGGGCGCCGGCTTCGATTGCCGCGTAACCAGGAATGACCAACTTCCGGTGTGTTACTTTCTCGGTAATACCGCTTTTCTTCACGAAGGCACCGATATTGTCCGCCACAAATTTACCGGCCGCCCACGCGGTCATTACTGATAATCCTTCCGTGTCCATCACCATGAGCCAGGCGGGGATCCTGCTGTTTTCAATCTCTCCCGAAACGATGAAATATGTAAGTGAAAAATTACTGGTGATCAGCACCGGTGCGTTCTTATCCGGTCCCCCTATTTCATAGATGCCGGGAGTGGTGGCCAGGGGACGCTGTGGGTCGGTAAAAAGGTTCAACCTTTCGACCAGGAGGGGAAACAGGCTTTCTCCCTGGAGGTCGGAGAGTACTACGATGCCGCTGTATTTGGCTACCATCATCGAGGCGATGACCGCTTCTTTCATCGGGTCACCGGTCATTTCCGCCGGAAAAGTGATCGTCGGAAAACCCAGCGGCCGGAACTTCTTGACCAGGGCGGTGCTGCGTATCATCACCTGTTCTTCAAAAGCCTTTCGTACGGTCCGTGCTCCGGAATCAATGACGATATCATTGATTCCCAGCTGATTTAGTTTTGCTGTTAGTTCGGCGGCTTCATCCAGGCTGACAGTTTTTATCCCTAAGGGACAGCTGTTAGCCTTCGCCAAAGTTGCCATTTTTTCCACGTTATCTTTAGTAACTCCATAAACCAGCGGTTTCCTGTCGGCACATGCTTTCAATCCAGCGGCCATAATGTCGGGATTAAAACTGATCAAGATTATCCCGGCATCAGTGGCTGATTTTACGCGGGTAACCGTTTCAGCAAAACGGGCGGTGTCATTTGACTCTTCTTTCACTGCTACCAGGTCGGCTTTCAACTTGAGGCCGACCCGTTCATATACCAGCGTATTCAATCGTACCAACCTGCCGTCGATCTCCGGCAGAGCCATCGTATCCTTGACCAGGACGGCGATGCCGGTGGGGTTTTCGAACCGCTTCTCATGGCGGAACAGCACTGTCTCTCCGCCGGTCTTGAAGACCCGGTTTCCGGTACCGATTGTTACCGGCCTGATGGGAGGAGCCGATGCTTCCTGGAGTTTGGCTTTGGATTCTTCAGATAATTTTGGGCATTTTGCTAATTCTGCCTTTCCCGCCGCCAGGTTCATGGCAAAGGCCAGGCAAGTCGGCACTCCACATTCCCCGCAGTTTGTTTTTGGAAGCAGTTTGAATATCTCAATTCCGGTAAGTGGCATTTCCAGGTACTCCTTCCCTTTTTCAGTTGAAAACAGGTAATCTGATGAAATAGCCTAACCCAGTAATGGCGGCATGGTCAAGGCTGGATGGCTTTTTTCCTGCAGGAACGGTAAAATGGCTTCTTCCGAAGTCCCGGTAGTTTCATCGGCAATCATTTCCAGGAAGTTAGGTACACCCATCTCCGCTGCACGTACTTTGAGTCGTTCCCCGATCTCTTCTTTCAGGCTTTTCGGCATCCAGACCATACGCAACAGCCCGCCGTCGCCCAGGAGATATTTGCGCTGGGTAATATTGTATTTACCATGGCCGACAAATCCGGGTGTACTTAAACCACCGCCGATGGTTCCTGCCAGGGTGGTAAATTTCATGCCGCAGGGCGTATCTCCGGTATACTCCCGGTTGACAGTCATGATGCCGTTACACAAAGGTAGTATAGCAGCGATGCATTCACAGCAGCCGCAGGTAGTCATGGGGTCGTTAACGATGCTGTAGAAGTTATAGTGGTCGATCTTACCGCGTGAAGCTTTAAAAACAAACTCGTTGACCCCCTGCCATTGTCCGTATTTTGCATCGAGAATTGCTCCTTTAACAACCGGTTGGTTGGGTCCGGTGGGGTTGATTTCGAATGAAGCTTTGCAGTCCATCCAGTTATAGGAACCACACAGGCCGGTGCGTTCTGGGCTGATCATACAGACGTGGCTGGGCGCAAATGATTGGCATAATGTGCAGGAATAGTAGGTCTCTACACCTTCGTCGGTCATGCCTTCGATTCGGATATCTCGGATATGATAAACCTCGCGTGCTTTCTCCACAGTATTTTTTACATCATCTTCCCGGGTATAGAGCTTGATTTGCATCTTGTCGAAGATGCGTCCGAAGTCCTGGTGCAGTTTGGCATGTAATACGGTGCCGATATGCTGCAGCAGGAATCCCTTTTCCACTGCTTGTTTACTTACCCGCAGCCAGGCAATGTCGCGTTGTCCGATATGCATTACTCCCTGGATATAGTTGATCAGGTGGTGGATCTGCCGTTCCAGGATTGGTTCGTAATCTTCCTGCATATCCCGTCCTGCAACCTCGACGGCGATTGCTAATGGTAATCTGGTTCCCGGAGGCACGTCCTTGATATCCGGCCCGATGACCTCAACGCGTCCGTCTTCGATTTTATCCATGCGTTTACTGGTAACCCATTCCACCATTTTCGTCCGGCCGCCGCCGCATTCGAGATAGATGTCTTCTCCTCTGACGCGTTCGCCTTCAAAGGCTGCTCCGAAAGCAACTGGTATGGGAATTTCACTGGCATTCACTTTCAAACCGCGGACTTCAATCGCCCTGGCTACCAGGTTTTCGTGGGGGATATTAGAGACGACGTGTTCGTAAGTACAGATGCCGGTAGGTAGTATTTCCGGGATGGGAGTATCGGCGATCACCGGAAAACCGAAATTGATTGCCCCGGCTGCGTTGGCATACCATTCATCGGTGACATAGCCCATGGGCAGGGCAAAAGCGAAAACACGGTCTTTATTATAGATTAAGACGTTGCGGTAGTTGCCTGGTTCGATGCCGCCGAACGACAGCGCTGCGCGGGTCGCAAAACCGAGGGCAAATACGGTTGCTGAGACATCCGGTCCGAAAGACACCAGGCGGGTCGGCCAGCCGATCTGGACCCCGGCTTCGACGAGTTGTTCTGCAAAGCGCCGCCCGTTATATTCGGCTGCCATAAAGACATATAGATTTTTCTGTTGTAGTTCGCTGGCGATCCGGGCGGCGATCTCTTTGTTCGGTGCCGCTCCTAATATGGCAGCAAAACCGGGAGCGGTGCCGTCAACGAACTCGATGCCCCGTTTCCGTAAAATTACATCGTCCGCTGCCCCCAGCCAGATATTGTCATCAGCCGGGTCTTCCGACCTGGTGTAAAATCCGGGCTGTTCCAGATAGCGTATCGCCTCGCTCAGCTCTTCGGCAAAAAGGGTCGCCATCCCGGCGTCAAGGGCCGGTCCGAGATACGGCAAGTGGTGCGTTTCCCTGACCGGGGGAGGTAAAATAGCCCGGCATTTTTTCAGTATTGCTTCCATATCACCGAGTTTTTCTACTTTCAAGCCTAGCATGCCGTAGATTATCGGCAGGTAGTAAGCGGTATTGGGGAAACCTACCGGCTCGCTGGCACCCCACTTCTCCATGGCTGTCCGCCACTTCTTTTCAGCATTGTCCACAACTTTATGGGCTCCGCGAATGGCCGCCGATGCTATTATCTTCGACATTTCTTCAGCCTCTGCTCTCTAATCCCGGAGTTATTCTTTTTCAAGTTCCCTTCTCATGGCCATATCATAAAGCACCCTTTCCCGTGCTTTATCGATACCAAGTGCCTTACGTTTCCGGTCGATATGGGCGATCATCAAATCCGCAGCTTTCACCGGGTCCGGTTCAAATGCCCATTTGCCGCCGTATAACTCTTCCATCCCCTGGAATAGGTATTCGGAGAATTCCTTACTGCCGGCGGTCGGGAAAGTAGTCCCGAATACTGTATAGACACCGGATGAGACAAAATACTGGCCGATGGCAATGGCTTTCTCACTCATCCATTCCGGCGCTGCCCCCGCTGCCGGGAGGTCGCTGATGTCATCGCCCAGTCCACCGTCCTTAACCACTGCCGTCGCGGCAATCAGGATGCGGCTGTTGTCGACACAAGCACCCATATGTAATACCGGCGGCATGCCTACGGTCTCGCAGACCTCGGCCAAGCCCGGCCCGCAGAATTCTCGTGCGGCTTCAGGTACCATCAAACCGGCTTTGGCCGCGGCCATCGCCGCACAGCCGGTGGAGAGTACCAGGACGTCGTTTTTGAGTAATTCCTTGATCATCATGACGTGATCGCTGTCGTGTGTCGTCCGGGCATTGTTGCAGCCAACCACTCCTGCCAGCCCCCGTATACGGCCGTTAATGATATTATCGTTAAGGGGACGGTAGGAAGCCCGGAAAAGCCCGCCCAGCATGTAGTTGATGGTCTCGTGCGAAAATCCGGCGATCAGTGAGGTTTTTACTTCAGGGATGCGGACTTTATGCTTCATGCGGTTAGGGAAGTTATCGATAGCGGCCTTAATGATGGCTTTTGCCGATTCTCTGGGATGATATTCATCGAAAGGCAGCCAATCCGCTCCGGTGATCCGGGAGCGAGCATCTGTGTTAATCAACCGTGTGTGATAACAGCAGGCGACTTCCTGGAGTCCCTGCATGATGCATTGTATGTCCACCACCATTGCTTCGATGACACCGGTGACGATGGCTAGTTCCTGCTGCAGGTAATTTCCGCCGATCGGGATGCCGTGGCGCATCATGATCTCGTTGGCTGTGCAGCACATCCCTGCCAGGTTGATGCCCTGGGCTCCTTTCGCTTTTGCATATGCCACCAGTTCCGAGTCCTGGCTGACTGCGGCCAGCATTTCGGCCAGCGCCGGCTCATGGCCGTGGATAACCAGGTTGACCATCTCCTCTTTAAAAACCCCGAAATTTATCTCACTAAGTGTCGGCGTCGGAGTTCCGAACATGCAGTCTTGGATTTCCGTAGCGATCATGCTGCCGCCCCACCCGTCGGCCAGGGCAGTACGTGACCCTTGCAGCATCAGGTTTTGATAATCCTGGTCGACTCCCATATGCGTCCGGTGCATTAATTCAACTACTTCGCGGTCGATGCCCCGCGGCATCACGCCGATTTTGCGCCATATTTCCTGCCTTTTTGCCGGAGCTAACCTGGTAAACAATAATTCTCCATTTTGTTTACCAAATTCAGCTTCACATATATGGGCAATATCGAGAGCGATTTCCTGGTTGGTGCGGTCGCCAATTTTGATGCCGAAATCCAGGGCTAGTTTCAACAATTTCTGTTCGTCGATGATGTGGAAGTCTTTGGTCTTTCCTTCGGCCATTAACTTGAACGCTTCCACTACTCTCCGTGCGTGGTCGCTGTGGGCTGCTGCCCCGGCGGCGATCATACGTACGAAGTTGCGGGCGGCAATGGTTTCCGCGGTAGCCCCGCAAACCCCTACTCTTTTCGCATGCTCTTCGGGGGTTTCGTCTTTACCTTTAGCCAGTGGTATCCGGCAGGGGCCCATGGCACAGTTTTTACAGCAGCTGCCGTCAGATCCGATCGGACATGGTTTCATTTGCTCAGCACGGTTGAAGGCGGTGGAAATCCCTTCTGCGCTGGCTTTGGCCAGCATTTCCAGGGTTGCTTTATCGATGCTTTTCGCCTGTTTTTCTGCGGCCATATGTCCCGTAACCCCCCTATTCTGTTTTCAGGTCGGCTCTCAGGTCAGAAATTATCTCACGGATTAATCTGATGGCTTCAGGATGCCTCATGATCATGATATCGGCTCCTGCCAGCAGCAGGCACATTGCCGACATCGCTTCCAGTAAAATGCCTCGCCTGGCGGCATCTCCCATTACCGGTTCTTCGCTGGCTGGAGTTTTTGCTTCCCTGGTTTTCCAGGCTTCTTTGGCAATATTGCAGATAATAGGAAATTGCAGTTTTTCATCTTGTTGGACCAATCCGGCCATGCGGATGCGTTCCATTACCGAATAGCAATATTCGATACCGTAACCGATGCCGCTGACCGTTGGGTCGATGATCAGCTGCTGGTCTGGCACACCAAGATTGCCTAATAAAATATTTAGCTGCTTGGCTAGATTGATATCGATTGGTGATGAAGCAATGACGGTGTGCCCGTATGCCAAGGCCGCCGCCCCGATCTTCTTATGGTCCCCCTCTTCGACCGGGCCCAGGATCAGTCGTTTTCCCTGGCATATTTCTGCAACTAACTTGAGAACTTCGGTATCTTTATCGTGATTAGCCGTCCCCCACACGATCAAGGGAATATCGACGGCTTCGGCAACTCTTTTGACAACCTGGGCTGCTTCTTCGGCAGTACGGTTGAGTCCATTAGGGTCGATGCTGATAAGCTGCAGGCATACCATTTCCGCATGGTAATCGTGGATGCATTTTTGTGCCCACATAACAGGATCTCCGGTTACTTCTGCAAACGGTTGTTTTGCCGCTTCCGGCCAGTCTTCCGGGGAGTAATCCCAAACTTCCATGGCAATCCGGGGCGGATGCGGCATTTGCCCCTCAAAAAGGTAGAAGGGATAACTGGTTTCGCCTCCCACGGTCATATTATGAGGAACGTTACCGAGACTCACCTGCTTTATCTTCCCGTTGTAGGCTGTCCGGGGGATTTGAACTGCCATAATCATTTCTCCTGTTATTTATGCTGGTTTCTTCCGCTTTTCGCTTCCATACCATTCATGGCCGTACCAATAACGTTCGGCGGTTTCGAGATATCTCAGTTTTTCGGCGCGGGATGAAAGCTTTTGACGCCACCTCCCCGTCTCCTCACCTTCCGGTTGGCCCGGTTCGAAAGTCTCTCCGAGTACTTCTACTTCAGGCCGGCCGGGTGAGTTCTTCTTCTCAACCGTATGTCCCAAGTTAACCCTCCCAAGTGGTTTTCAAGATGATGCTTTAGCTGAGTCGACCGTGCTGAACATCAACATGGTTACCAGCATCGGGCCGACGCCGCCCGGTACCGGGGTGACTGCTACCGCTTTCTCTTTAACACTTTCGAAATCGATATCGCCTACGGTTTTTCTTTTTTTTGTTACGGGGTCTTCAACAAAAGTGCCCCCAAAATCTACCAGGACTGCTCCCGGCTTTATCATGTCGCCGGTGATGAATTTCGGTTTATTGACCGAGACTACCAGAATGTCCGCCCGCCTGGTATACTCCGCCAGGTTGGCGCTTGCAGGATATACCAGGGTCACATTTGCTCTGCCTTTATTATTATCCTGGGATAAAATCGATGCAAGTGGTTTGCCGACCATATTATCTACATTTACGATAACGACTTCTTTTCCTTCAAGCCGATATCCGCTTCTCACCAGCATTTCCTGGATTGCAATCGCTACCGCAGGAACAAAGGCTTTTTGCCCCAACCATGCCCGGCCTACGTTTACCGCCTGGAA
>JAEAME010000829.1_pt1 | contig 26747 bp, 22 predicted proteins | sample 8958731 | NCBI WGS metagenome assembly JAEAME01 (sample SAMN16933194, study PRJNA681113) | bioreactor sludge metagenome | isolation source: anerobic bioreactor sludge (Control) | place: India:Bengaluru | collected 2018-10-24 | reverse complement strand
AGCACGTATATGTCGGCAACGTACACGCGCAGGGTATGGAAGACACCTATTGTCCCAAATGCGGCAAACCGGTAATAGAAAGATCCGGTTACCTTGTTGAAAATCACCTGAAAAAAGATAAATGCCCTTATTGCGGAGAAAAAATTTGCGGAAGGTTTTAATCCATACCACATGATCAGACGCGCGGCCGTAGCGGGGGGATTTTACCCCTCAGACAAAGAAAAAATCATTGAATCCGTGGATTCATTCGTCGGTGAAGCGGAAAAACACGTCGGTCATGTTTCCGGACTTAAAGGTGTCATCGTCCCGCACGCGGGATACGTCTACTCCGGTCCTACGGCGGCGTACGCATACAGTCTGATAAATGCCCTGCCGCAAAAAAAACGAAACGTTTTCATCCTGGGTCCGGCGCATTATGTTTTTACATCGGCGGCCGTGGGCGACTTTGAAGCGTTCGAGACCCCGCTCGGAAAGATTAAGGTAAACCAGGCAATCTGCGATGAACTTCTGAAAAACGGCTCTCTTGAAAATCAACCGGATGCGCACATTCCGGAACACAGCCTGGAAGTCCAGCTTCCCTTCATTCAAAGATGTCTGAAGGATTTTGAAATCGTACCCATCCTTTTCGGAGAAGCGGACCCGGAAAAAATCAGTGAGATCCTGCTTCCATACTTTCTTTCGGATGAAAATCTTTTCGTGGTTTCCTCGGACCTTTCGCATTATCTTCCTTACGGGAACGCAAAAGAAAAAGACGCGCGCACATTGGATATCATCACGAACCTGAAGATCTCCGAAGAAAAAGAAATTGACGCGTGCGGGAATATCGGGATCAAAATCATGATGCACATGGCAAGACAAAACTCATGCAGGATAACTCTTCTTGATTACCGAAATTCCGGGGACACCGCCGGGGACAAGGAGGCGGTAGTCGGTTATGCAAGCCTTGCAGTAACAAAATAGTACATGTTCAACAAAACACAGAAAGAATTTCTGCTGAAGACCGCGCGTGAAGCCATCACGGCACATCTCGAATCACGCCGGCAGACGCATGCGGATAAAATCGATCCGGTGCTTCTTGAAAAAAAAGGAGTGTTCGTCACTCTTACGATCGATGAAAGCTTAAGAGGATGCATCGGAAGCATCCTTCCGGAATCTTCCCTCTACGAAGGAGTCATTGATAATGCCATAAACGCCGCATTCCGGGACCCGCGCTTTTATCCTCTGCAAAAAGACGAACTGCGGAAGATAAAAATAGAGATTTCAGTACTAACTCCGCCAAAAGAGGTTAAATATTCAGACCCCGCCGACCTGCTGGAAAGACTAAAACCTGGAAAAGACGGTGTCATCTTAAGCAAAGGAAGATATGGCAGGGCGACTTACCTCCCACAAGTCTGGGAAGACTTACCGGACAAGGAGCTTTTTCTTTCAAGCCTTTGCGGGAAAGCGGGACTACCTGCCGACGAATGGAAAAAAGGGACACTTAAAGTCGAAACCTACGCCGCGGAAAAGTTTGAGGAAGAATGACATTTCTTTTGCACATGGAATTCACGGCACACACATTCATAATGTGATATAATTTTCAACAAGCGCCCAACGCTTATATCAATTAATTTTTTCATTATCATGAAAATCAAAACCCGGATCGCATCATCGTCCATCCTGTTTTTTTCGGCTTGTCTTGCCCAGATGGCATTCTCGGCCTCACCCGCGACTTTCAGCGACGTAAATTCATCGCACGCGAATTACACCGCGATCATGGATCTTAAAGAACGTGGCATCATAAGCGGTTATCCCGACGGAACATTCAAACCGGACCAGGCCGTGAATCGTGTTGAAGCACTAAAGATAATCCTTCTTGGAGCCGGGATAACGGAACCGGCGACATCCGTAAGGACATTCAGCGACACGTCAAACACGGAATGGTACAGCAAATCGGTTGAACTTGGCATCGTGCAGGGATATCCGGACGGAAGTTTCAAACCGGCGCAGACCGTGAATCTTGTGGAAAACCTGAAGATGCTGCTGGAAGCGGAAGAGATCACTCTAGCGGACACAACACCTGCGGAAAACCCATACGCAGACACTCCGAAAACCGAATGGTACGCCAATTATGTATTGTATGCCAAAGACCACAACCTGATAGATGCCGACTCCGAAAACAATGTTTACCCAGACCAGGGAATGACGCGCGGCAAACTTGCGGAATCACTGTACAGAATCATCTACATGAATGAAAAAGGACTTCAGACATTTGATCCTGAAGAACAAAACACACAGGAAGTCACTGAGGAAGATTATTATCTGGAGATTTCAATACTTGATACGGGATTCAAAAAAGCCGAACTGACTTCACCGGTCGGAGGGACAGTACGCTGGACCAACAACGATACCGTTAATCACACGGTCACAAGCGATTCCGGTAGTGAGCTCAATAGCGGCATTCTTGAACCCGGAGACACTTACATTCACACCTTCAACTCCGAAGACACATTTAATTACCACTGCGAAATCCATCCGTCCATGACAGGCACAGTCACTACAAAACCGGCAAACGAAGTGCCTACGATATAGATAATCCGAAGCTGAAATTTGAATGGTGGGCCAAGCTGGGATCGAACCAGCGACCGTTCGCTTAAGAGGCGACTGCTCTACCGACTGAGCTATTGGCCCGGCGTCGGAATTCTGCTTCATCTTTCGCATTCATTCATGAATGCTTCAGGTTTCGCAGATTCCTCCTTTCCCGAAATTGTTCGCTTTGCTAGACCAATTTCGGGTACCGCTTTCGCAAAAAATGCGACGCAACGCAGATTAACATTGAATCGCTTTTGATTCAAGAAAAACTTGCCCCGTCTGATGAACATAACTAATTGGACTGTGCGTCAGAATCAACTTCGCCGACCCTCCTGCGAACCGCGGCCCAAATGCCCTCAATGATGGCATAAGCTTTATCTTCATCAAGTGAGGGGCAGGACAGATTCGGAATGACGCATTTCTCAAAATATTCATGCAGATCAGGACGCTTTCTATACCCCTCCGTATTCTGCAGATCGGCAACAAACTTGTTGACTCCGTGCAAATTCAACCGTGGAGGTTCACAATATCTGCCGAATTCATTATTCATTTTGTATTGAATTAGTCATTCTATTTTCAGAAGGCATCATACTATAACCATTTACTGCTAAGTCAATCAGAAATTTCTCCCAAAGAGATTATCATAAAAACCCTTAAATATTTTAAGTGAAACTGAAGAACGTTTTCGTCTGTCAAAAGTGCGGATTCACAAGCCCCAAATGGTCCGGGAAATGTCCCGACTGCGACAACTGGAACACATTCATTGAAGATGTGATTGATATAAAACCGGACCGCGTGCATAAGGGACTGGCCGCACCTCTTCAGGGACTGACCGAGACGACACTTAACGAAACAAGACTTACGACGGATATTGCCGAATTGGACAGGGTGCTGGGCGGAGGTCTGGTGGAAGGAAGCGTGATTTTGGTTAGCGGAGAGCCCGGAATCGGGAAATCAACCCTGACACTGAACGTCTGCGCGAACATCGCCAAGACCGTAAAAAAAGTCTTATACATTTCCGGCGAAGAATCCGGAGGCCAGATATCACTCCGTGCCAAAAGACTGGGTATCGCAAATGAGAACATTTTTCTTGTATCCGAGACAAATCTGGAAAACATCCTGGCGACTCTGGAAAAGGAAAAACCCGATTTCACGGTAATAGATTCAATTCAGGTCATCTCCTCCCCAAATCTTCCGGGAACGGCAGGTTCAATCGGCCAGGTTAGATTCTGCGCCGAATCCCTGATCGGTCACGCCAAGAAAAACGGGATTCCACTGGTGATCGTTGGACACGTGACCAAAGACGGTAATTTGGCGGGACCAAAAATCCTGGAACACATGGTTGACGCGGTTCTGCTGATTGAAGGGGAAAGACATCAGAACATGAGGATCGTACGCAGCATTAAAAACAGGTTCGGTTCAACCAACGAGATAGGACTTTTTGAGATGGTTGAAAGCGGCCTCGTACAGGTCCAAAACGCCTCCAGGTTTTTTCTTGAAGGACGCAAAGAAGGATCTTTCGGATCGGTAATCACGTCCACGATGGAAGGGACCAGACCGTTGCTTATTGAAGTGCAGGCGTTGACCAGTTTAACCACTTTCGGCTATCCCAGACGGGCCGCCAGCGGTTTTGATTTGAACCGCCTTCAGCTTCTTATCGCTGTGATACAGAAACATCTTGGACTTGATTTGTTGAATCAGGACGTTTTTATTAATGTGGTAGGAGGATTCAGACTTGCAGACCCCGCCGCCGATTTAGCGGTTGTTTCAGCCATAATATCCTCATTCAAAAAAGAGCCGGCGGCTGACGACGCTGTTTACATCGGGGAAGTGGGACTTTCCGGAGAGCTGCGAACGGTTCCTCACCTTGAAAGAAGAATCCAGGAAGCCGCCAAGATCGGATTCAAAAAGATATACGTACCGAAAACCGCAGAAAAAACTTCCGCGAAAGGAATATCACTCACACCGATTACGGATATCGGTCAGCTTATTTCCGGAATCACGCGAGCCCGAAACATCTGATTGTGTTTTCCGTTGTAATTTGTCCGGCTTCTTCCAAAGTCATGCCCTTTATTTCCGCAAGTTTCTTCGCCGTTTCAACAACATATGCCGGCTCGTTGCGCCCTCCCCTGTAAGCCTGAGGGGTAAGATAAGGACAGTCCGTTTCAATAAGGATCTTGTTGTCCGGAACAGCTAAAGCGATATCTCTAAGCTGCTCGTTTTTAGGGTAGGTCAGCACTCCCGCAAAAGATATATAAAAACCTTTCCGCCAACATTCCTGCGCCTGTGTGAAATTTCCGCTGAAACAATGCAAAACGATCTTTTTGGTCCCCTCTTCATCAATCACTTTCAACGCGTCAGCCCAGGCGTCGCGCACGTGGATTATCGCAGGAAATCCAATTCTTTCGCCAACTTCAACTGCGCGCGAAAAGCTTTCTCCTGCGTTTCCTTCGTCTGCAGATTACGGAAATAATCCAGACCGATCTCCCCTATCGCCACCACTTTTTTTTCTTTCTCAACGAATCCCCTGAACTCTTCCAATACCCGGTCGGTAACAAGATTGGCGTCATGCGGATGCACCCCTACGGCCGCCCAGAACAACTTATCCTGATATTGTTTTACAAAAGCCACACCCGCCCTTGAATCATTCGGTCCGCACCCGACAATGATCTGTCTGGTGACTTTCGCAGATTCCGCCCGTTCAATGACACCTTCAACGTCGGGAAAATCTTTTGCGAACTGGATGTGACTGTGACTGTCCGTAAACATGCGGCAATTATATCATTTTAGATACGGTACAAAAGTGTTAATATCCTGCCGAAATGAATTATGAATGCATTATAGTGGGGTCGGGACTTGCGGGCTTGAACTGCGCACTGCACGCATCAAAGTACGGACGCGTCCTCATCATAAGTAAAAACCGTCTTCAGGACTCTAACAGCTGGCTGGCGCAAGGAGGAATCGCCGCGGCAATGGATAAGACAGACGATCCGCAAAGACACATCAAAGACACTCTCATAGCGGGATGCAATCACAACGACAAGAAAGTCGTTGAGTTCATCGTAAAAAGCGCGCCAGTCATCATCCGGGAACTTCTGGATCTTGGAACCCCGTTCAACAAGACAGATGAAGGCCTTCTTGCCCTGAAGCGCGAGGGCGGCCACGATATTCCCCGCATTGTCCATTACCGCGACTACACAGGCCGCAAGGTGGCGGAGACCCTTATCAGACATGTCCGACAGAATAAGAAAATCACCATCCTGGAAAACGCTTTCGCATCGGAACTGCTGGTGAAAAACAAAGTCTGTCACGGCGTGCGGGTTATTCATAAGAATAAATTCAAAAATATTTTCGGAAACAACACCGTGCTGGCAACAGGAGGACTTGGACAGATCTATTCAAAAACGACCAATCCGTTAACCGCCACCGGAGACGGCATCGCTCTGGCATATAAAGCAGGCTGCAGCATGAAAGACCTGGAATTCATCCAGTTTCATCCAACCGCGCTTAAAAGAAACGGTAATCCCCTTTTTCTGCTCTCGGAAACACTGCGCGGACAGGGTGCAAAACTCATCAACAGGAATGGGATACGTTTTATGGTAGGGATTCATCCTCTTGCGGAGCTGGCTCCGCGCGATATCGTCAGCCGGTCAATGTTTGCCGAAGAAAAAAAAGTTCCAGTGTATCTTGATTTGCGAAGCATCAAAAACCTGAAAAAAGATTTTCCGACGATTTACAAAAAGCTTATGTCGGTAAAGATCAATCCCAAAACCACGCTCGTTCCAACGACCGCAGTAGCTCACTACAGCTGTGGAGGCATAATTACCGATCTGAATGGCGAAACAAGCGTCAAACATCTATATGCCGCGGGTGAAGTAGCCTGCACGGGACTGCACGGGGCAAACCGGCTGGCATCAAACTCGCTTCTTGAAGCTATCGTGATGGGAAAACAGGTCGGAGAAAACCTGAAAAAGGCCCCCACGGTCATCAACAGCTTCCCACTTCCGACCATTAAAAAACAAAATGCCGCAAAGTCAAAGTCCGTCATTATAAAAATTAGAGAAATCATGTGGAAAAATGTCGGCATAATCAGAAATACCAAAACACTTCATAAAACCGTCAAGACTTTAGAGACACTCATGGACAGACTCCCTCCTCCTACAGACAAGACATCCATTCAGGCGCATTTATTAGCCCAAACAGCCCTACTCACCGCCCGGGTTGCAATGATAAGAAAAAGTTCTCTGGGATGCCACTTTATTGAATAACTTTTTTACTCACCACTAAGCATTCTAGCTTGATTCTCCGCACGGAGTGACTGAATGATTTCATCTATGTTTCCTTCCATGATGGAAGGCAGATTACTCCAGCTTTGTTTTATGCGATGATCCGTCACGCGGTCCTGAGGGAAGTTGTAAGTTCGTATCTTTTCACTGCGGTCCCCCGTTCCTATCTGCCCTAAACGCTTTTCCCCCAGCTCCTTGGCACGCTTCTCTCTTTCCAAATCGTAAAGCCTTGTACGCAGCACCTCCAACGCCTTGTGCTTGTTCTTGAGCTGGGATTTTTCATCCTGCTGAATCACCACAAGCCCGGACGGTATATGCGTGAGCCTGACAGCCGAATCGGTTGTATTGACGCACTGACCTCCCGGTCCACCCGCCCTGAACACATCAATCCGCAAATCCCCATCCTTTATTTCAATATCCACCTCTTCCGCTTCCGGAAGCACCGCAACCGTTACAGTGGAAGTGTGGATCCTGCCCTGACTTTCGGTTTCCGGAACGCGCTGGACACGATGTACGCCGCTTTCGTACTGGAACCGACCGAACGCGCCGTCGCCGCTTATCTTAAAGACTATTTCCTTGATTCCGCCGCCCGCCGCGTCATTCTTGCTTATAAGTTCAATCCTATACCCGATCTTTTCCGCGTAGCGCATGTACATCCTGGCAAGCTCCCCACCAAAAAGCGCGGCTTCCTCACCTCCTGCTCCGGCGCGGATCTCAAAAATACAGTTCTTGAATTCATCCGGATCTTTTGGGATAAGCTCAATCTTCAGATCCGCCTCTATTTTCGGTATCTCTTCCTTTGCTCCGTGAAGCTGTTCCTTGGCAAGCGCGCGCATTTCCTCATCTTTTTCCGTTTCAAGCATCTCCTCCGCGTCCTTGATTTCCTTTTGAGCGCGTTTCAGCCTCCTGAAAAGTTCCACTATCTTTCCTATCTCACGGTGACGGCGCATCAGCTTGCTGAAATGCGCCTGATCCCTTATGACATCCGGGTTTGAAAGCTTTCCTTCAATCTCTATGAATTCATTCTCAATTTTCTGGAGTTTTTCGTTCATGGCTGTCAAATCCTATCACGAACATCCTTTCTATTGAAGCGTAATCTTGAATAATTTCTATTGATTGCCCTTGGAAATACTTATTTAGCAGCGCCCGCATTTCTTCTCCCTGCGCAAAACCGAATTCCCCGAATAAAAATTTCGGACGCCAATTCCTTTCACAGATTTGCCCGAATAGTCTTTCATAAATACGGAGACCGTCATCACCGCCGAAAAGAGCGACATTCGGTTCATATGCCTGCGCCTCTTTACTGACAAAGTTATGCTTCTTTAAACCGATATAAGGGAGATTGGCGACTATCACGTCGAACCTGCCGCAGACGTTTCCCATAAGGTTAGCGCATACGAAATCGATCCTTCCTATGACATTGTGCCTCGTGGCGTTTTTTCTGGCGACATCCAGTGCGTCCTCCGAAATATCCGTTGCCATGAATCTTGCCTTTGGCAGTTTTTTCGCAAGAGCTATGGCGATACACCCGCTGCCGGTGCCGATGTCCAGGATCTCGAGCGGCAGGTCAACCTGCCTTCCGGTTTCACCGGGATTCCCGGGATCTGCGGGATTTCCCGCTCTCACAATTCGCGGCATATTGCCGGGATGCCGTGATTTGGCCGGATTATCCGGATCAGTGACTCTTTTATAAACCTCTTCGACCATCAATTCAGTCTCCGGACGTGGAATCAGGACACGCCCGTCAACAAAAAAGTCCAAACCGTAAAACTCTTTATTGTGCGTAAGATACGCCACAGGCTCCCCCTCATAATGCTTATTCACCATTTCCCGGAAAATATCCAGTTTGTTCTCATCGACCGCGTTTTCCGCGCCGGTAAAAAGTTCTTCTTTCCTGACACCAAGGGCGTGAGCAAGTAAAACCTCCACAGCCAGACGGTTTTCTTCACCTCCGCCAAGATGCTTCACGGCCGAACCGATTACGTCCTTTATTTTCATTTTTCTTATATGAACTTTTAATAAAAAAATGCCCCCCTCCGCCGTGGCGGGGGGGGCATTTCCGATCAATAATATTGCATCTTTTCCCTAAGATTCCTGTAATGCCAACGCATTATGGCAGCCTGTCTCTCCTGCCTCTTCGTGGCAGGTCTTTTCCAATATCTTCGGTTCTTCACCGAGAGAAGGACGCGGCTTGACTGGACTTTCTTGTTGAACCTTGAAATGAGCCTGTCCAGAGACTCTTTTGAATTCCTATATACGGTTATCGCCATAATCTATCACCCCCTTCCAAAGCAGTTAAAAATTATATATCCAGATTTTTCACTTTTTTCGCGTGCGCCTGGATGAACTTCTTCCTTGGCGCAACTTCCGATCCCATCAGCATTTCAAATATCCTGTCCGCTTCCTCCGCGTCCGAAATCTGGATGCGGTACATCTTTCTTCTCTCCGGATCCATCGTGGTCTCCCACAACTGTTCCGGATTCATTTCACCAAGACCTTTGTATCTTTGGATCGAAACCTTGGAAGTGTCCGGGAAACGTTTAAGAGCCTCATCCTTCAATTCCTCGTTATAGACATACTCAACCTTCTTGCCCTGGCTTAACTTGAAAAGCGGAGGCTGTGCGACATAAAGAAAACCTCCGTCAATCACGGGTCTGAGATAGCGGTAAAACATGGTCAAAAGCAGTGTACGGATATGCGCTCCGTCCACGTCGGCATCGGTCATTATAACGACTCGATGATAACGCATCTTATCGATTTCCATGACCTCACCGATTCCGATACCCATAGCGATTATAAGATTCTTTATTTCCTGATTGGCCAATATCTTATCCATGCGTGCCTGTTCCACGTTCAGGATCTTACCGCGCAGAGGAAGGATAGCCTGGAACTCACGATTTCTTCCCTGTTTTGCGGAACCGCCGGCGGAATCTCCCTCAACAATGAAAATTTCCGATTTTGAAGCGTCTTTGGATGAACAGTCGGCCAGTTTGCCCGGCAAAGTCATACCTTCCAGCGCGCCCTTTCTTATTACCGTATCGCGCGCGGCTCTTGCGGCAAGTCTTGCCCGCGAAGCCAGTGCGCATTTTCCGAAAATCGCACGCGCGTCCGTTGGATGCTCCTCCAGATATTCCGCAAAAGCGTCTCCGAAACAGGTTTCAACCGCGGTACGCATTTCTGCGTTTCCCAGTTTGCTCTTCGTCTGACCTTCAAACTGCGGATCGGCAAGTTTGACGGAAACAACCGCAGTCAGTCCTTCACGGACATCATCCGACGTAAAATTCTCCTCCTTCTCTTTCAACAGATTGTTTTTGCGTCCGTAATTATTGATGATACGCGTCAAAGCAGAGCGGAAGCCTGTCAGATGCATGCCTCCCTCAAGGGTGTGGATATTGTTTGCGAAAGTGAACACCTGCTCCTGAAAAGTCTGGTTATATTGCAGAGCGACCTCAATCACGCCTTCCTTTGCTTCTTTTTCAATATATACGACATCTCCGATAATCTCCTTGCTGCGATTCAAATGCTGGACATATGACTTGATTCCACCCTCAAAATAGAACATGAATCTTTCACCAGATATCTCGTCGGTACATCGGATTGAAACACCCTTGGTAAGATACGCCTGCTGGCGCAGACGGTTCAGCACTGTCTGGAAATCAAAATCAGTCTTCTCGAATACTTCCGGATCAGGATAAAATTGTATCTTAGTACCGGTCTTATCCGTCTTTCCAACAACCTTGACATCACCTTGAGCCACTCCCCTCTCATAAGTCTGCTCATGAATCTTTCCGTCACGATAAACGGTGGCTATAAGCTTGGTGGAAAGTGCGTTGACGACAGAAACACCAACTCCGTGCAATCCTCCGGAGACCTTATATCCGCCTCCGCCGAACTTGCCGCCGGCATGAAGGATGGTAAGAACGGTCTCCAAAGCGGATTTTCCGGTTTTCGAATGTATGTCCACAGGGATACCGCGTCCGTCGTCATAAACAGAACAGCTTCCGTCACTATGCAGGATAAGCTCTATATTGCGGCAATATCCCGCCATAGACTCGTCAATCGCGTTATCGACGACTTCCCAAATAAGATGATGAAGACCGGCGACATCCGTGGTCCCGATGTACATACCAGGTCTTTTTCTGACAGCGGCAAGCCCCTCCAAGACCTGGATGCTCTCCGCGCTGTAAGAAGAACTTTTGCTTTTTCCAGATTCAACCATACTACCGTCAATGATAAGAAAAATAATGGCTCGGCGAACCAAACCTGCGACAATGTAGCACAGTTATTCCGGCTTGTCATGGCAAATTATGGAAGAGTGACCTCGCTGGCATCAATGACCTTTTCCACAAGATTATTCAGACTAACCTGCGCTTCTACGGGCTTATCCCCGGAAGACGAATGAAGGATCACATCATATGCCATGCCCTCTTTGTCATCGTACGTGAAAGAAAATTTTATCTCCGGCCGGGATATAAGACTTACACGAACCAACTCATACCGCTTGTCGCTGACGCTTTTAACGACTATTTCGCTTTCTGTCGCCTTTATGTCTTTAGCCTTCAGCTTTTGCGTAAGAAGGATTTTTGCGACCTTTTCCGATTTAGCGGCATCAGTCGTCGCTTGAGTCTGCTGGGTCTGAACCGTTTCTGCAGGCTTAACGACGGGCTGAACGGTTTCCTGGGTCTCAACTGCGGGAGAGGGAACCAATATTTCGGCCAAACCGGAAAGTGAAATGACTTCTTCACTTATTACTTTCCCGTTGGATGTCACATTGGAAAGATTTTTCCTGACCCAATCATACTTTCCGCTGAAGATCACATTTTCCAGACTGGCCTTTTCAATGGGAATGATCGTCTGGTCAATACCGGAGAAACTGCCAAACACCAAGTCTTGGATACCGGCCTTCGCAAAATCTTCTTTTACCTGCCGTAATACCTCGTCCTTGGTGATGACCGGAGCCGCGGGACTGAATCCTTCTTCATCTCCCAGGAATTCCTGCAGAGCCTGCTCCAATTCAACCGGACGCGATAACGAAGAAAGGTATGAGACATATTTTTCCTTCATGGTTACGCCTTGAAGAGATCCGGACGAGACCGCTTTCAGGAATCCGAGGAACTGCCCGTAATCCTTAAGACGGAGCTCAATGATCTGACTTATGCCGGATTGACCTTCGGTCTGCAGATCCTGAATCTCGTTTATCAACCTGGATACGACCTTCGTGGCGTCGCTTAACGCGATTTTCTCATCAAGGAAGAATTCCTGGATATTTTTAAGGAAATCGATCTTCCTGCTGATGATCGTCTGTTTTTCCTCGTCTTTGGCGTCTCCCGCAGGCAAAAGCGACAGCCATTTGTTTTCAAGCGTGCTTTTGATTGCAAAATATAAATCCTGATAGAAGCCGGAATACTGTAAAAGCAGGAAATCCATGACCTGATTCTCTTCAGCGATAAGATTTTTGATCTGCACAAGATTGCCCTTCTCTTTTTCAGCAAAATCATTCAGACGGGCGCTGTATTTTTCAAGCGTTATCCTGGCAAGAAGCGTGTTCGATTCCGCAAGGCGGAAAGCGTAATTCATATAGTCACGTATCAGGCCGAACCTTTCTATCAGATCCTCCTCGGAAGTTCCAAGCAACCCGTCCAGGGCGAGAGAGATGGCAGACTTGACCTCAAAAAGCGGGTCATCCGGCATAACGAAAGAAATGTCCGCATAACTGCTCCGCAGTCTTTCCAGCAGGACGTCTTTCAGCCGCTCATCCGAACCGGCTTCGGTAACAAGCGTTGAAAAGAGATTAAGTCTTTCTTTGGCTTCCGTGCTTCGTCCATAAATCAACAGATATTCACTGTCATGGAGTTGGTCAAAAATCCTTTCCACATTCCTTTCCCTTACCCTGTCCGGAGAAAACGTCAGCACATCCGCAAATCCGTTCCACGCCTTTTGCATCTGATACTGGAGTGAATCAAGAGATGCGACCGCAAGACCGCGTGCGTTGATACGTTTAAGTTTTTCTTTTGCGACCTGCTGTGCGAAGGCGTCATCATCGGAAAGGTTTTTAATGATCCACGGATCACGTTCCGATTCGGCACGGGAATAAAGACTGTACTTGAACTCCTTTATCATTTTCGAATACAGAAGTTTCTTCAATGTCTCCTCATTTGAACGTATCGTTTCCAGATAAACATCCGCACGCGTCCCTGAGCCATGAGGAAACTGTTTATGAATGACGGACTGCTGAATCTTACGGCCTTTGTAAACTTGACTCCCGGACTGACAAGCCCTACCGTCACTTGGTTTACGAACACATGGACAGTCGTTTTCGACCCGTCATAATCCGTGTCGAAAGAACCCATTCTTGAAACGAGGAATGCTCCTCCGGCAATCAGATTGATGTTGGATGTCGTATAGATGCCATTAACCCATGCCCTTCCCTTTTCAAGCTCAAACAATAAACCTGCCCCCTCTCCATCCTCCGAAACGAATTTAAGCTCGCTGTTTTCCGATAATCTTACGATCGCATCGTTTCCGGTACGGATCATTGCGGTCTGCCCTTTCGAAGTCACTATCTTATCGCCGGGGATAAGATCCGCCTGTTCGGAAATATCACTCTGCTCACCGTCACGAATCAATCTGATTCCGCTATCGGAAGGTACGACCGTAACGACCGATCTTGCGGCAGACTGGATCTCTTCAGACATGCCAGCGGCAATAAAGACCATACCGGCGGTGATACCGACAGCTAGTATGATTTTGATGAATTTTGATACGATCTTCATTTTCTGCCGGCCGGATATTGATCCGGTCTGGTTAATATCAAATAATCCTTATATTATAGCCTTTTTTCGCTTTTTTCGCAAAAGAATATGCGACAATCCGCATTGTGTTTGCTATCATGGAGATTTATACTCGTCTCGCATATAAAAATCGTAACAAATCCTCTTTAATAAGCCGAATTCATGCTATACACAAACACCCGCGGACATGGCCTGTCCAAGACCCTTCTTTTGACGTTCCTGATTTTTCTTTTTTCATTCCCTTCATCCGCATCGGCATCCTTCACGGACGTAAGCTCAATCCACAGGAATTTTCCCGCGATAAGTTATCTTGAAGAGCAAGGGCTGATCAAGGGTTACGACGACGGAACCTTCAAGCCGGACCTGGAGATAACACGCGCCGAACTCGTCAAATTGACTCTCGCACATGTGGGATACAAGCCATCCGAACAGCTTTACGAGACAAGATTCAGCGATGTCCCTGCAGGAAGCTGGTTCGCTCCTTATGTAAAAAAAGCTCTGGACCTTCAGGCCATCCAGATCAACCCGTCCCTCCCGCTTTTCTATCCCGCTTCACCTATCTCAAGAATAGAAGCCCTTAAAATAATCATGCCTTTGGAAGGGATCCCTGCTCCATATATAAAGGATGACACGCCCGTAATTTTTTCTGACGTCAATGAGAACGCCGAATTCACGTACCTTGTCATAGCTGCGCAAAAATCAGGTCTTTACACAAAAAGCGACGGGACTCTTTTTAAACCGTTTCAAAACCTCACCAGAGGTGAAGCCGCGGAACTCCTTTACAGAAGCGCGATTTACCGTAATGCCGCCGGAGAATACGATATGGACTTTTCTTACGAAAGCGATGAAGACGATTTTTATTCAAGCACCGATTATGACCTCATAAACAATCCAAAGTTCCCGATCTTCCTGGACGTATGGGAAAAAATCAACAGCGATTACATAGACAGCGACTCGGTAGATCAGGACGACCTTGTTTACGGCGCCATTCAAGGCATGGTCTTTTCCTTGGACGACCCGTACTCGGTTTTTGAAAAACCCGAAGACGCCAAAGAGATCGAAGATTCCCTTGAAGGGAATTTTGAGGGCATCGGAGTGGTGTTGGACATTTTTGAGGGAAACATCATGATTACGGCGGTACTGAAAGACTCTCCGGCGGACAAAGCCGGACTGAAGCCGGGCGACATCATCAAGAAAGTAGACGGGATCATCATCACCGGAAAAGAGATCGAAGAAGTCGTTCCCATGATAAAAGGCCCGGCCGGCTCGGAAGTTTCGCTGGCGATTTTGCGCGACGGCCGCAACCTTAATTTTGTCATCAAACGCGAACAATTGAAACTTGATTCCGTACTGATTGAGAACACCTCGGAATCAGTCATCCCGGCGGATATCGGATACATTTCAATCTATCAGTTCACAAGCGACACCGCGTCGGAATTCATTCCGGTTTTGGAAAATACGATAGCAAAAAAACCCAAAGGGATAATCCTTGACCTGCGCGACAATCCGGGCGGTTATCTCGACGAGGCATACGAAATACTCAATTATTTCGTTGAAGAAGGCAAACCGATAGCAAACATACGCATCGGTACAAGGATACTGCCGGAATTGTCGGAAGGCCCCGGAAAATTCACGGAGGCAAACATCCCGCTGATAATACTGGTGAACGAGGGCTCCGCCTCCGCTGCGGAAGTCGTCGCGGGAACTCTTCAGGACTATAAGATCGGAAAACTGCTTGGGACTACAACCTACGGAAAAGGTACAGTGCAGGAGGTATCCACATACAGCGACGACTCGTTCTTCAAATTAAGCGTCGCTCATTGGCTGACGGCCAAGGAAAATGACATCGATAAGGTTGGCCTCACTCCGGACATAGTCTTTGAAATGAGCGTTGAAGACATTTCAAACGGAAAAGACAGCCAACTTGAAAAAGCCATCAGCGAAATACGTGGATCGTAGTAATCAGGCGGCCGCCTCATAGACCTCTGATTTTTCCTTTCCCTTAAGGATTTCTTCAGGATTTGTCGTTACGATTTTATCTTCCGTGTAAGAAGCGATCACCTGAATTGCGACGTGCTTCAATCCGGCAAAGAAAAGCCCCTGCCCGACACCGCTGTTCAAGAGCATGTATTTTTCCCCGTCCGTCAGGTTGAAGACCTTGCCAAGTACATCAACGGCCGCGGGCGCCTGCTTTAACAGAAGTTGCAAAGACGAGTTGGTGACCACCGGCTTACCGAAAGGACTTTTGACGAAATCCTCAACGTCCTGCGTGATCGTGGTTATACCAAGATAATATTTTCTGGCACGCTTCACAAGACCGAACAGGAAGCGCGCGGAGTCATCATGTTGCATAAGACTCCATGCTTCATCGATGATAAGCAGACGTCTCTTCAATTTTCTGCGGATACTGCTCCATATGTAATTCAAGATGATGTACATCGCTATCGGACGGAGTGAATCTTCCAGGTCACGGATGCTGAATACCATGAGACCGCTCTCAAGATCGACGTTCGTGGGTTTGTTGAATATTCCGGAATACGTACCCGACGTGAACTTCTGCAGACGCTGGGCAAGACTTAGACCGCCTTCCATCGTGGAAAGGATATCGTAAAGATCCTCCATCGTCGGAGGAGGAATCTGGGAAGGATCAACCAGTTCCATCGTAATCCCCTTCAGCGAATAGACATCGTTCAACGCTTTATCAAGGATACCTTCCTCTTCCGGGGAGACACCTCCAAGCATGATCTTAAGAAGACCGTGCAGGTTGATTATGTTTGACCTAAGCAGATCGCCAGGCTGAACCTCTTCGCCCTCAATCGGAGGAGGCAGATCAAAAGGATTTATGCGTCTGTCTGATGTCAAAGACACTTTCAAATAAGCTCCACCGACAGTCTGCGCAAGCGCCTCGTATTCGTTTTCAGGATCAATGACGATAACGTCCGTCCCGATCATCATTGAACGCAAGATCTCCAGTTTTACGCAGTATGATTTTCCGGCGCCGGATTTGGCGAACACGACGGAATTCGCGTTTTCAAGACTGAACCTGTCAAAGATGATGAGACTGTCGTTGTGACGGTTAAGTCCGTACAGGATACCTTCATTTGAAGTTAGATCCGATGAACTGAAAGGGAAAGTGGAAGAAAGCGGAGAAGTATTCATGTTCGTGATCACTTCCAGCTCGTCCAGAGCCAGAGGCAGGCAGGAATTGAATCCGTGCTCCATCTGTAATTCACATTTCTTGGTAAGGATAAGTTTTCCTCCAAGAATGCTTTCCAGCTGCTTTGAGACCTTCGTGATTTTCTTTTCGTCCTCGGAATAGATCGTGAAATAAAGAGCGAACTGAAAAAACTTTTCCTGTCCGCGGGTGATCTGCAGACGCAATTCCTCGGCGTCTTGCAGAGCTGTCTCCAGAGCGGGATCGCTGACGATACCTTTCTCAGCATTGATGCGGACTGTTGCCTGCATCTGCGCGACTTTTTTCTTCAGCACGCGCATGATCGTTGACGAATCTATCGGATAGATGAACTGCGAAATATCCATCGTCACGTCAAAATTTATGACCGGCGAAAGCCAGTTTGTTTCCAGATATCTCGGGTACGCGTAAACATAAAATGTCTGTGAATACATTCCTTCAACGCGCAACATGTCATAGCGGATCTCCATGGAAGAAGGCGCGATAAGGTCGCGTATCGTCGTAATCCCCTGCTGATAGATCTTTTCGGCTTCCACCAGTTTCTGCCTCTCTTCCGCGGTAACTTTAGCTTCCGCAGCTTTCTGTGAACCGGGTTTTTCCTTACCGGATGAAGTGCCTGCGGGTTTTGAATCTTTTTCCGGTGCCGCCTGAGCACTCGCCTCAACAGGTGAAACCGAGGCTGAAACGGGCGTTGCCGGCGTGCCCGTTTCGGTTGCCGCAGCCACCGGCAAAGTTCCGTTTTCGTCGGATTTGGCAAGCTCCTGGGCTGTCGGCGCTTTTGGCACGCCGGCCGTCTGGCTCTGCTGAATCACAGACTTGCTCTTACCCAAGAAGGAAAGAAAAGCCGATTCCGCGTTTTTAAATATATCATTTTTCTGAGCCGCAGACTGCACAGCCTGTGCGGGCTGAACAGCAGGTGTCGCAGCGGGTTCTGAAACCTGCGGGGCGGGTGGGGTAATCGCGACTTCATCCGTTTTCATCGGCTCCAAGGCCGCGGCGGGTTTTACCCCGTTTGTCGCGGTATCGCTCAATATCGCATTATCGATGACCGGTATGGCAGGATCCGGAACAAGGGAAGGATTCGCGCCGGCGGTAACCGCGGGAGCGGGAGTCTGTGTTTTCACTTCAACGACGCTTTCAGAAGCCTTCTTGAGCCACGCTGGAAGCGGGGCATCCGTCAGATTCGTTTCCGCGGGAGCCTCTTTCAATACAACCTCATCTTTTTTGATATCCGTTTCCGGAATAACCGGATCTACCGCGACAGTAGCAACGGCAGTGGCAGCGGACTGCGAAGAAGCGCCGGTCTGTTGACCGCCGGATGACACGGCGGAACCCTGCACGCCTTTTTCCTCATGATTGGCAAGGGCCTGCGCGTTTTTCAGCCAATCCGGCATAGCGGCATCATTACCTGACTGATTTTGAGTATTTTCGTCTGCCATTTCTATTCAAAATTTTCTTAATAGTATACCAAAAAAATGCCTTTGCTTCAACTCATACAAGCCAAAACCCACCATAAAATCACTTTTATGCTGTCTTTTTTAAACAAATATGGTAAAGTATCGCGGGCTTTTGAGATTTTTTTGATATAAGATGCATCCAAACGCCAATTTTAAAATCACCATAACTAAAAAAAGAAATGGCAGAAAAAGACAAGAAGGAACAAAAAAACGAACAGCCTGAAGTCGAAAAGGAACAGCAGATGTTCGCGGATTTCACCCTGCACAACATCTCCGAAGAAATGCAGACGTCATACATAGATTACGCCATGAGTGTAATCGTGGCCCGCGCCCTGCCGGATGTGCGGGACGGACTGAAGCCCGTCCATCGCCGTATCCTATACGCAATGCACACATTGGGACTGAATTCATCATCCACTTTCCGTAAATCCGCATATCTCGTCGGTGAAGTTTTGGGTAAATATCATCCCCACGGCGACAGCGCGGTATATGAATCCATGGTCAGGATGGCACAGGATTTCTCCCTTCGCTACCCCATGGTAAAAGGACAGGGAAACTTCGGATCGATAGACGGGGATAACGCAGCCGCCATGCGTTACACGGAAGCTAAAATGGCGAAGATCGCGGAAGAAATGATGACCGACATCGATAAGGAAACCGTTCCGTGGGTGGACAACTATGACGGAAAAGTGAAAGAACCGACAGTCCTTCCATCCAAACTACCACAGCTTCTCCTGAACGGGACAAGCGGCATCGCGGTAGGCATGGCGACCTCGATTCCTCCGCACAATCTGGGCGAAATCGTAGACGCGTTGGTGCATCTCAACAACAATCCGGAATGCACCGTGGAGGATCTTCTTGAATTCATCAAAGGACCGGACTTCCCCACAGGCGGCATGATTTACAACCAGCAAGCCATTAAAAACGCTTATCTTACAGGCCGTGGCGGAGTGATGATGAGAGCCAAGGCAAACATTGAAGAAAGAAAAGGTGGAAGATTCGTCATCATCATCACGGAAATCCCTTATCAGGTAAACAAGGCAACTCTAGTCACCAAGATAGCGGATCTGGTGCGCGAAAAGAAGATCATAGGCATAAGCGACGTCCGCGACGAATCAAACCGCGAGGGCATACGCATCGTCATTGAACTAAAGAAGGACTCATACCCGAAAAAGATCCTGAACCAGCTCTACAAATACACTCCGATGCAGGAGAATTTCAACTACAACATGATCGCGCTTGTGGACGGGCTTCAGCCAAAACTGCTTGACCTGAAACAGATACTTTCTTACTTCCTTGACCATCGCAAGATCGTCGTCACGAACCGAACGAAATACGAACTGCGCATAGCGCAGGAAAGGGCACACATCCTGGAAGGACTCAAGACCGCTCTTGATCACATCGACGAGATCATAGCCACAATCCGCAAATCGGCAACGAAGGAAGAAGCCGCCGTTGCGCTCATCAAGAAATTCAAACTGTCCGAATTGCAGACCAAAGCCATTCTGGAAATGAAACTGCAGACGCTCGCCGGACTCGAAAGGAAGAAGATAGACGATGAATATAACGAAAAGATCAAGCTGATAGCCGAACTTCAAGCCATCCTGAAGGACGTCAAAAAGGTTGAAAAGATCATCAAGACGGAATTGACGGAAATAAAAGACAAATACGGGGACGAACGCAGGACAGAAGTCCACCCGGAGGCGCTGGGAGAGATTTCCAGCAAAGACACGATCCCGAACGAACCGATGATTGTAATGCTTTCGCGTGAAAATTACATCAAACGCATGCCTCCTTCAACATTCCGCGCCCAAAATCGCGGCGGCAAAGGCATAATCGGTGCCACCACGAAGGACGAAGATGAAATAGCTATAATGCGTGAAGCCATGACGCACGATGAGATCCTGTTCTTCACTAATCTTGGACGCGTCTTCCGCCAACCGGTTTTTGAGATTCCCGTGGGCTCAAGGACGGCAAAAGGTCAGGCGATCGTCAACCTGCTCCAATTGCAGGAAAACGAGGTCGTGACTTCCATCCTTACCAGCGGAGAAGAAAAGACCGGAGAATACCTGATGATGGTTACGAACAAAGGCACGATCAAGAAGACCCCGATGGCTGACTTCAAGAACGTCAGGAAGAGCGGTCTTATAGCCATCAAACTACGCCCGGGAGACTTCCTGAACTGGAGCAAACTCGGCAACAAGAACGACCAGGTGATGATAATAACAAAGGAAGGCAAATCGATCCGTTTCAACGAGGATGATGTTTCGGCGACGGGACGCGCTTCAATGGGTGTGCGCGGGATCAAGATCAAGGCCGGCGACGAAGTCGTTGACATGGACCTGGTCAAGAACCCGAAAGAAGCCGAACTTCTTGTCATCATGGAAAACGGGTTGGGCAAATGCACGAAAGTTAGCGATTACAGAGAGCAGGCTCGCGGCGGGACAGGAGTAAAAGCCGCGAACATAACGGAGAAAACAGGAAAAATAGTCGGCGCCAAGATAATCCAGGAACATTCCAAGGGAGATATCATCATGGTCTCGAAACAGGGACAGATAATCCGTATGAACCTCAAGAATATCCCTTCACAGGGACGAACTACGCAGGGCGTCTACCTGATGCGTTTGAATCAGGGTGACAAAGTGGCCTCAACATCGTTCATCGAATCCGACATCTCCGAGGAGCAAAAAGATCCGGAAGAGAACGCTGCTCAGGAGAAACTTGTAAAAGCCTGATTTTGTCGCCGTTTCTCTTGCCCGATAAAAATTTATAAAGTATATTACACGCACGCACGGCCGTGATAGCCGCATAAAAAAATAACATTAAGCACACATGAAAGCCAAAATCCACCCCACATACTACAAAGACCTGGTAATAACCTGCTCATGCGGCAATACGATCATCGCCGGATCGACAAAAAAGGAAATACATACGGAAATCTGTTCCGGATGCCATCCTTTCTATACAGGTCAACAGAAGCTCGTTGATACCGCGGGACGTGTCGACAAGTTCTTGGCAAAAGTAAAAAAAGCGCAGAAATTAAAAGAAAAAGAGGTGAAGAAAGTGGACGAGGAACTGGACGAATTGTTTGAAGAGAAAGCGGCTCCGGAAAAAGCTGTGCAGACACAGCTGACAATGGAGACAGAGCCGGAGAAAAAAGAAACCAAAGCGGAAAAAACGGCAGCAAAACCGGTAAAGAAAGCCGCCGCCAAACCCTCCAAAGCCGCGGAAAAGAAGACCGCCCCCAAGACCAAAGCGAAGGCAAAAAGCGCCACCTCAAAAAAACGCTAAATTGAATCGTCTGACCGGAAAAACCTTTCCGTTTAACCCAATAATTACCGGCGATTATGATCTTCATCATGTTTGAGTTTAAAGTCACAAAACAGGACAAGAAATCCAGCGCCAGAATCGGGCTCCTGAAAACACCGCACGGGACGATAGAAACACCTGCGTTCATGCCCGTAGGCACGCACGCCACTGTAAAGACAATGACTCCTGAAGAACTTACCGCAACGGGTTCACAGATCATCCTGGCAAACACCTACCATCTTTACCTGCGCCCAGGACACAAACTTATAAAAAGAATGGGCGGACTTCACAAGTTCATGAACTGGAAAGGACCTATATTGACCGATTCGGGCGGATTCCAGGTTTTCTCGTTGGGAGCGGATTTCAATAAGCGTGCAGCCATACCTAAAGATTCAATCCCCAAAAAACTGGTGAAAATCTTTGATGACGGCGTCGAGTTCCGTTCGGTGCTGGACGGCAGCAGGCATTTCTTCAGTCCAAAGAAAGTGATGGAAATCCAGCACGATCTTGGCGCGGATATCATAATGGCGTTTGACGAATGCGCGCACGGCAAATCAGGCAAAGCATACGCGCGCGAAGCAATGGATCGAACTCACCGATGGGCCGCGGAATGCGTAAAAGAACATAACAGGCTGAACGCGAAGCAAAAAGTGAAACAGGCGCTCTTCCCGATAGTGCAGGGAGCGATGTACAAGGATTTGCGCGTTGAATCGGCAAGATTCATATCATCACTGGACTGTCCCGGAATCGCCATAGGCGGTCTTTCCGTCGGCGAATCGCGCGATCTTACATGGAAGATGGCGGACGTGGTACTTGAAAACATCCCAAAAGACAAACCTGTTTACATAATGGGAATCGGCACTCCGGAAGACATAGAAGCCGCGATAAGACGCGGCGTTGATATGTTCGATTGTGTCCTGCCGACACGTCTGGGCAGGCACGGTTCGGCATTCACACGTGAAGGGATCCTGCATCTGGCAAATGAAAAAAACCGCGAAAGTCCATCCCCTATCGATAAGAAATGCCGCTGTTACGTATGTAAAAATTACACCCGCGCCTACTTGCGCCACCTCATAATGGAAAAAGAAATCCTGGGATTGCATCTGCTTTCATACCACAACATCGCATATCTCCACGGATTGATTGAAGATATCAAAAAGAAGATCTGATTGCGGGATTTCCGTACATCACGGGAAATTTGTAATCACGCTTTCTTGCGCGTAACAATCTCCTCACTCCGCGCCCAACATATGGGAACCACGGAGTCGTCGTTTCCACAACGGCACCGCCCTCCTCAGGAATAAACTCGGCCTGATACACTCTTCTGATAGCCCAGCCTCCACCGCTCTCAAGCCAGCTTTGCATTCTCTCCCGATTAACAAACGGACGACCGGCGCATTCTTCATACATGATCATTTCGGGGCTTTTCTGACATTCACCGAAAACATGCGGAAAAAGTTCATAACCGGTACATGTTATCACCCCCTGATTTTCCACGAAGCAAACCTCTTTTCGTGCAGGGAAATAAGGCAATCCCATATGTAAAAGCTCATCGCCGCAATCGGTAAACAGCGGATTACCGGACTCATCAACCCCGAAAAGCATGCCGCCCTGCCTCATGGCACCCGCCAGATTAAGAAAACGACACTCATTTGCCAGCAGACGATCCCTTAGTTCCTCCCACGAACATCTTAACTTAAGATCGGCCGCCAACCTTTCATATTCCCGCTTTTACTTGAGCAATATCGGATACTCAAGCACCGCCTCATCATCCTCCGTATAATCGTCATTGCCTCCAAGACTTTCCATATTTTCTCAAATTAAGGTCGCTTAATTTAACATATTTTAATAAATAGTCAATATTATTCTTTTTATGAGGCTTCAATGGTATAATCCCCGCGTGAATCCTAAAAAAATCTGCAATTATATCTTTGAACTCGGCTCGCTGAAAAAGTTTGAGCATAGCGGCACGAAACTCGCCGGTATAAAACATCCGGACACTATCGCCGAACACGTGTACAGAACGGCTATAATCGGATACGTCCTTGCGAAGATGGAAAAGGCCGACTCATCAAAAGTCGCGATGATATGCCTTTTCCACGACAACGCCGAATGTCGCATAACAGACCTGCACAGGGTCGCGAGACGTTACATAGACCCGCAAAAAGGAGAAATGCGGGCATTTAAAGAACAGGTCGCGGGCTTTCCTCCGGCAGTCGCCAAAGAACTGACCGGATTTTTTATGGAATTTGAAGACGCCAAGACAAAGGAAGGGATCATAAGCCGCGACGCGGACATGCTGGAAACGGCTTTTCAGGCAAAAGAATATCTGGAAACCGGGCACAAGGCATGTCAGGACTGGATAGACAACGTAGGTAAAAACCTCAAGACCAAAAGCGCGAAAATAATCTTCAAGACGCTCAAAAAAACGGGGTTCACCGAATGGTGGACAGGACTCAAGAACATCATTCCTTACTGAAAAAAAATGATCGGATACCTGAACGGTAAAATCCTGAAGAAAATGAAGAACGCGCTGATCCTGGACACGGGCGCGGTAGGCTATCTTGTGCACGTAGCAACTCCCCTCCTGGATAAGATCAGTGAAAAAGACCAACTGGAGCTGTTCATCCACACAAGAGTGCGCGAGGACGACATAAGTCTATACGGCTTTGAAACGGGAAACGAACTTGAATTTTTCCTCATCCTGATAGGAGTGAACGGTATCGGCCCGAAGCTCGGGCTGGAAATCCTTTCGCAGAATCCGGAAAAAGTTAAGTCCGCAATCCTTACGGGCGACCTGGCCTACCTAACAAAGATCCCGGGCATCGGCAAAAAGACGGCGGAACGTATCGTTGTTGAACTTAAGAGCAAAATAACGGTAACCGACCTTGATCTTTTCCGCGCGCACGCAACTCTGGATCTGCAGAAATCCATAAGTGACGATGCCATAAACGCGCTTGCCGGCCTGGGATACCAGCGTTATGAGATCGTCCGGGTGCTGAAGGAAATGCCGGAAGACATAAAAAACGTGGAAGACATCGTGACATATTTCCTCCGAAATGTTTGATAAAAAAATCCTGAAAAAAATCAAGCCGGGCGACGCGCACCTTATCTCAAACCCGGTGAATTCATTTTATTTAAGCGGATTTTCGGGAGCCGTATCACCTTTCTTTTTGACTTCGCAAAAAGCTTATCTGTTGACCGATGCCAGATACACGGCTGAAGCTGAAAAAAAATGCGATAAAAACTGCACTGTCGTTGAAATTGCCGCTTCCGCTACGGAAACGATTTTGGCGCTCGCGAAAAAGAACAAAATCAGAACCGTTTATTTTGAAAGCGATCACCTGTCTCATTCAAGATTCCAAAAATTCGGCAAAACATTAAAAAACATATCATTCAAACCGTCCGAAAAACTCATCGAGGACTTCCGTATGGCAAAATCGCCGCAAGAGATCGCCAACATAACTAAAGCCCAGCGCGTAGCGGAAAAAACACTCCTGTCAGTCATCAAAAACCTTAAAAGAGGACAGTCAGAAAACGAGATAGCTTGGCTTCTGGAAAAAACAGGACGCGAACTTGGCGCGGAGAACGTTTCTTTCACGCCAATTGTGGGATTCGGCGCGAACTCAGCCGTTCCGCACCATCAGAACACATCCCGAAAACTGAAAAAAGGAGATGTCGTACTGATTGATATGGGCTTTAAATACAAAGGATACTGCTCCGACATGACTCGCGTGTTCTTCACGGCCAAACCCACGCCTCTTCAGGAAAAAATATATGATCTGGTACTTTCCGCGCAGGAAACAGCCATCAAAAAGATAAAAAAAGGGGCGGACTCATGTGAAATAGATGCCGCCGCGCGTGAGGTCATAGCCATTGCGGGATATGAAAAGAATTTCCTCCACAGCCTCGGGCACGGAGTGGGGCTGGAAATCCACGAATCGCCGCATCTGAACAATAAAGAGTGTAATACCCTGCGTGAAAACACGGTTATCACAGTGGAACCGGGTATTTACATTCAAAATTCTTTTGGCGTACGCATTGAAGATATGGTATTAGTGAAAGGCGTTGAAGCCGTCAATCTGACCAGATTTCCAAAGCGTATCAAAGACTGCATCGTTAAAATCAAATAGTATGACCCCTTCTATCGGCGTAATCTTGTTCCCCGGTACAAACTGTGAATTGGAAGCCCTGCGGGCCTGCCAAAGATCGCACATGCGACCGGAACTTTTCCGCTGGAATGACGATCGTAAAAAACTGAAATCATATGACGGATTCATCATCCCGGGTGGTTTTTCTTATGAAGACAGAGGCAGAAGCGGCGTCATAGCTGCAAAGGATCCGGTTATGGACATCATCAAAAGCGAGGCGAAAAAAGGCAAACCCATCATCGGCATCTGTAACGGCGCACAAATCCTCGTTGAAAAAGGACTTATTCCGGGACTGACTGTCGATAACCTGGAAATGTCACTCGCGTTCAATGAGCGCGTCCAGAAAGGCAAAATACTCGGTGTCGGCTTTTACAACGAATGGATAAGGATAAGAAGCGACGCCAGGAAGTCGCGCAGCGCGTTCAATCACTTCAGCAGTGATTTGATTTTTCACATCCCTGTCGCCCACGGCGAAGGAAGGTTCACCACCAAAGAGACGAACCTCCTGAAAAACCTCATCGCGAACGAGCAGACGCTTTTCCGTTATTGCGACGAGGACGGCAAGTTTGACGAGGAATTTCCCGTCAATCCGAACGGCGCACTATATAATCTTGCCGGAGTCTGCAATCCCGAAGGAAACGTTCTGGCGCTGATGCCTCATCCGGAAAGGACGATAAAAGGTCAGGCCATCTTTGACTCCATGGCGGATCATATCAAAGGTAAATACAAAATCATGAAGATCAAACCGGCAAAAACCGAAAAAACCTTCCCCGCGGAAGACAAGATTGAACGCGAAACAGCCAGGACCGATATCGCGGTGACAGTCGAACTCATCATCACGGACAACGAGGAACGCACGATTGAAAACGCGGTCAAAAATCTGGGATTCAAAGACGTGAAATTGAAAAGAAAAATTTATTACGCTTTCAACGTAAAGCCGGGACTTGATTTAAAAGCGGTCGCGGAAAAAATCATCAGGAGCGGAGAAA
>JAEAME010000828.1_pt1 | contig 26797 bp, 19 predicted proteins | sample 8958731 | NCBI WGS metagenome assembly JAEAME01 (sample SAMN16933194, study PRJNA681113) | bioreactor sludge metagenome | isolation source: anerobic bioreactor sludge (Control) | place: India:Bengaluru | collected 2018-10-24 | reverse complement strand
CGCGACGGTGACCGCTCGCGGGCGTGTCCGTCGGCCCAGAACCCGTAGAAGCCAGGATGGGCGTCCACCGGCCGCCGTACGTAGGTGTGATTGTACTCACTGTCGCGGGTAAGCCGCCGGACTCGCCTCCAGGTCTCGCCCTCATCACGCGAGACCCACATCGCCACCTCACCGCCCGGGTTGTACGGCTGTGGCCCGAGATCCGTGGGCCCGATCACGCGCCAAGTGCCGTCTGCCTCCACGTGGATGGACCCCGTGTCGTAGTTGTTTCCCGAGTCCGTAATGGAGTGGAAGGCCCATTCGACTCCGGTCCAGTGTGCCACCATCCACGTCCTCGGTCCGTTCTCAGGACCCGGTTCCCAGCCCCCGCTCACCAGGTGAAGGATGATCGGGTTCCCGGCGGCGTCGAAGTTCAGGTCCTTCATGTAGACCTTGAGACCGTCTGCCTCGTAGTCGCGGATGAGTGCGGGGTTGTGGGGCTCGGTGAGGGGCAGAGCGAGCGTCTCGCCCTGGGCGTTGGTCCAGGTGTCGCCGCCATCGCTGGACTGCATGTAGTAGAGGTTCGTGCGGTGATTGAGGCCGAGGCCCCGCGGATGGTAGTTGAAGGCGGTTCCCAGCCGCTGCCCCTGGCAGTTGCTGACCTGGTAGTGCCCCTCGTGGATGCGCGCGATCGGCAGTGGCGGAGTCCACTCGATACCGTCATGGCTCTTGGTCCAATGGAGCATACGGCCGCCGTCGTAGATGGTGTGGAACAGGAAGAAGCCTTGCCCCTCGGGGCGCAGGAGTTGCGGGTAGGAGGCGTTCATCAGCCTCACCCAGTCGAAGCGCGTCACGTCATAGGGACGTTGGCTGCGGAACAGTAACGCCGGCCGGCTGGGGCCGTGATTCGAGGCGAGAATCCACACGAAGCCCTCATCGTCTACGGAGATCACGGGGTTGTCATGGGCATCCGTGGTGCCCTTGCGCGCGAGCAGGGTGGGGTGGGGCACCATGCCGGTGGCGTGGTCGTAGTATGCCGCCATGATGTTGAGGCTGCCGTCCTCGGCGTCCGCCCCACCATAGGTGAAGAAGGTCTTGCCCGCCTCCGGACGGTGAACGGCGAAGGGGAGGTGCTTGGCGCAGTAAGTTCCGAGGCCACCGCTGTATTTGTAGACGTACTCGTCGTCGGTCGCTTGGTTGTAGTACCAGATACCATGGTACCCATCCACAGGGCTCGACTCGAAGCGCTGGCCCTGCAAGCGCGTTCCCGCGATGGGATCGCCGGATATGACGTAACGGTCGATGACCACGGTACCCTGAAAGACTGAGATCTGGGTGCGGCGCTCACCTGGGGGGAGCGGCATCACGAACACCTCGTCCACCTCGTGGGTCGGTCCGTCGCCCCACCGCTGCTCGTAGAGCCGATCGCCAACCCTCATCCGTAGGATGGCGCCCCCGGCCGATGCCGCGCGGACGTGGACGCCCAAGTACCCCCCGCGGTGAAGGTCAGTGGTCAGGGTGACGGCGCTATAGGGGTACCGGAGACGCACACTCAGGCCCTGGCTGAGCCGCTGGGCCGCTTCCTGGTCGGCGTCACGAAGGTCGAGGGTCACGTCGCCGACACTGGACCCCACGTCGTCGTGGGACGGTTCGATCACCAATTCCGTAGCCGCACCCCCTGAGACCAACGAGGCACACATGAGCAAGAACAGCTTGGTGAGTATCCCAGAGCGCTGCATACAGAGTCATTCCGGGTGGACCGGCCGGCGCCCTGCGCGGGCCTCGCCGTTTGGGCGGCTGACCTAGTCTCCCCCGATCCCTGGCCCCAGTATGTGGATGCGCGGTCGCAGTTCGTCGGTTGCCTCAAGCAGAATGACGCTGCGGGCACCATCGCGCGGCGTCGTAGGGGAACCAGGGCTCATGCAGAGTAGATCCCCCATTCGTGTGATGTGCGAACGGTGAGTGTGGCCGTGCACTACGGCGCGCACCGGCTCGCCGAAGTACTCGGCGAGCGTCTCGGCCTGGAGCAGCCGCGGGGGCCGATGAACCACCCCGATCGCGTGCTGCCCCGCGTGAACGACGGTACGCTTCGGGCCGTCGAAGTGGTCGCAGTTGCCCTCCACGAAGACGACGGGCGCGATAGCCTCCAGCCCCCGAAGCACGCTCAGCCCAAGAACGTCACCGGCGTGGATGATGAGATCCACCCCAGCGAAAACCTGCGCGACGTCTGGGGGTAGCTTCCGGTAGCTCCAGACGTGGGTATCGCTGACGATCCCGATCCGCAACAGCTACTCGTCCTTGGGCTCTTCAGCGTCGGCCGGCTTGCTGCCGCCCGTGGCTCCTGAACCCTTCTTCCTGTCGATCAGCGCATCGACGATTCGGGGCACCGAGGCGGCCAGTCCTCCGACTGCGGATTCCTTGATGGGGAGGAGCCGCACGTCGTCACCTCTGACCACCAGGAATGCGACGGGAGTGAGGCTGATGCCCGCTCCACCGCCACCGCCTGAGCCTGTGGCCTTCGCATCGCTCTGACCTCCATGAACGCCTCCGGCGCCGAAACCGATTGCGACGCTGATGACCGGCACGATCGTCGCTTCGCCGGCCTGGATCGGCTCACCGATCACCGTCTCGGTCTGCGCGATGTGCTTCACCTCGTTCGCGATCACACTCATCTGCTCCATGGGACCGAACTCCATTGCAGTCTATCCTCTCGTCGCTTCCGCTGCCCGCCCGTGGGGGCGGACACATCCTGAGACACCTCGTTGGCATCGCACGGAACGCCATGTCCGCAGCCATGGCGCGCGAACGGCCAACCTCATTAGGGCGATCACCACGTCACTCGGCCTGCCCTTGACGCCCAGACGGACGTCCACGGCGCAGGTCGCATGGAACCAGTCTGCGTCGATGGCGAGGACGCGGCAGGGCAGGGCGCCGAGGGCCGACCCCAGTAGGCTCCACAGGAGCCCGTAGGCCACTCCGGTGGAAGCCGGATCTCCCAGACCGATGCGTGCGCGCAGCGTGATGGGCTCCAGGTCTAGGGTTCCGGCAAGCTGCCTTAGCGCGTCCGATGCGACGACCAGCCACCGCGTCAGCAGATCCGGCTGGCTGAGCCAATGCTGCGCACTGGAGGCGGATAGGCGTCGTGAGCGGCCTCGCTTCCTCGCCCTTGCCGGTGTCGGACCATCCATCGGCCCTGGTTCGCCTCGGCCCAGGCCGTCCCGCCTACATCGCATCCGTCGGCCGAGCACGGACCATGATCGCCGAGTCCGGCCACGGAAAGTGAGCTTCCTCCCCGTCACCACTCCCCCGAGCAGTCGGACGGACCAGCCCGAAGCCTCCGCACCGTAGTCGCGGCTCCACCGGACCCGTCCCGCGCACGGCAGCACCAACAGGACCAATAGCACAAGAGTCGGGAGTCCGACGATCATGCCGATAGCGAACCCGACGGCTCCCATCCCGTGGCCCTCCCAACGTACGCAGAACAGCGGGGCCAGTACTCGCGGCCCCGCCGCCAAGTTCGCCAGATCCGCCTGCTGCGCCTACCTCAGTCGGCGCGTGATGGGCGGGACCGCCGCGGGGGGCGAGGCTTCCTCGGCATCCGGAGCCTCGTCCTGCTCGGGGGCGTCCATGGGCGCGCCGACAGTCGCGGCAGGGTCGGGGTTCTCTTGGTGGTACCGTTCCATGTCCGTCTGGCCGTACTCGCCGACCGGTTGGCCGCTGATCGGATCGAGGAGTCGCGGCGTTACGAAGATCACGAGCTCGGAGTCGATCGATGACCGGCTCTTGCTCTTGAAGAACTCGCCGATGAGGGGGATCTCGCTGAGGATGGGGATCTTCCTGTGGGTGACGAACTCCTCGTGCCTGACGAGACCCCCAATGACAATCGTCTCCCCGTCGCGAATCCGAACCGTCGTCTCGGCACTGCGTGTGGAGATCACGGGAAGACCGTTGGTCGGGTTAATCTCCGAGATGCTGCTCACCTCGACGGGGGTGACGGAGACCGTGATCTCACCGTTGCCGCCCGTCCACGCGCTGATGGCGAGGCGCACGCCTACATCCACGCCTTGGATCTGCTTGATGGTGCCGCCGTAGCTCGGGATCTCCACCTCGATGAAACGTGTCTGGCCGATGAATATTCGAGCCCCGCGCCCATTCATCACGGCCATTCGGGGCTTCGCCCAGACCTTCACCGTGCCTTCGTTCTCCAGGGCGTGGAGATTCGCCGTGAAGCTCTCGGGCAGGCGCACCATAGACTCGAACCGGATCTCGCCCGACCCGGAGTCCGTGTTCGCGAGGAAGTCCCAGCCTTCGTAGCCGAGACCCAGGGTTCGCTCCAGGTCGTCCTTGCTCAGATACTCGACGGCGAGCGCCTCGATCATGATCTGCGGCGAGGGCACATCCACCGTGTCAAGATCGGCGCCGATCTTGTCGAGCATGAGGCGCGGGGCGGAGACGACGATGGCGTTCTGGTCATGGTTCACGTGGAGATGCGGGTAGAGAAAGTTCGGCAGTAGGCCCTGTGCTGTCGCTGCCTCAATGTTCTCGAGGGAGAAGCTCTCCGTGCCCGCTAGGCGGTAGGCGGAGAGGTCAGTAGGAATGCCCGCTGAGAACATGTAAACGCCGCCCGATTGGGACGGGTCGGATACTCCCAGACCTGCCGCAGCGGCGATGGCGCCGAGGGCCTCGGCTAGGGTCGCCCCGGCAAGGGTGATCGTGATCTGCTGGCCCCCCGCGCCTCCCTTGGGCCCCGGATCGATCAGATCGTCGACGACGATATTGGTACCCGTGAGACGGCCGATACGGGCGATTACCTCATGCAGGTTCGCTTTCACGGCGAGGATGTCGAGAAGACCGGTCTCCGGGTGGTAATGCACCCCCAGACTCTGCTCCGACGTGATCTCGACCTGCTCCAGCGACCCCTCCTGCCCCAACGTGACGTCGCTGTCCACTGTGATGATGCAGCCGAGGCGGTCGTCCGTTGCCCGGGCCCGCGCCGTCGTCGGGTAGACGAACCCGATGCGCATCGCCACGCCGATGCCCTCCTGCGCGTCCTGGGGGATGGACATCTCGACGAAGCTGACGGGAGGCTGATCGACCTTGATGATGGTAGAGCCAGTCTCGTTCTTGGCCTCTGGGAAGTAGATGACCATCTCGCTCCGACGGCCACGGGTAGAGTCTCCGTAGATCTCGGCGGCGTCATAGAACTCCAGGATACCGTCGGCCTTCACCATCACCTGGACACCGTTGTTCAGGACCGTGGTGTCAACCGTCTTGATGTTCGCCCATACGGCGCCATGTGCGTACGGAGCGCACGAACTCAGCAACGCTAGGGCGATCGTCACGCGGAGTGACTGCCTCACTCTGATCTCCTCCCAGGAGGACGAAACTCTCTGTCGTCTGCGGCTCGTCGTCCACAACGCGAGCCGTCAGGATGTAGACCACGTCATCGTACCCCGCCGACTCCGAATCGCCGCCGAGTAGCCGCCTCAGGGCCGACACGTCGACTACGCCGGGCAAGCCCAGGGCAGCGTCGCTCTCGATCTCCTGCATCAGCCCACCGATGATCACGCTATCCCCTTGCCGAACACGCACGGTGCCCGAGATAGCCCGAGTGGCCGAGCTAGGCACGTTGAGGCCGTCGGCGATCTCCACAAAGCTGGATACGCTCAAGTTCAGGTGGAGGGTGATGTCGCCCTCGCTGCCAGCCTGGGGGGTCACGGTGAGGCGGATGCCGCTGCCGATCTCCTGGAGACCGCCCAGGCTCCGACGGTTCGGCTGAGCCTCTATGAACTTCCTGTCACCAACGAAGAGGTCCGCACGGCGACCGTTCGCCACGGTCAGGTGTGGACGAGCGATCGTCTTGCTGCGGCCCTCGCTCTCCAGGGCCGCAAGGGCGGCATGCCACCCACCTGCTGGAGTCACGCGCGGGAACATCACCATGCCGGGGAACAGGGCATCCTCTGCCTCGCCCACAGCGGCGCCGCTGGCGTACCCGATGGCTCCCGGCCGCCCCGTCAGCACGGAGTCGTCAGCACTCGTGCCCCAACCATCACTCATGAAAGCCGTCTTATCCGTTCCCGACAGAGCGACAACCCGCGCTTCGACCTGAACGAGGGGAGGGGGAACGTCAAAGGTCGCAACGTCGGCCCGAACCTTGTCGGCGAGAACCCGGGACCCCGTGACGATGATGGCGTTGTTGTCCATGTCAAGACGAAGATATGGCAACAGTGAGTAGGGGAGGAGGTTCACCGCATCCTTCGCTGTGATGTGGCGGCATGGCACGGACACCGAGGGGTTGCCGGCGTAGCTCTGGGCGTCGACGGGCCGCGCCTCGCTGATGAGCACGCCACCTCCAGGTAGTTCCGAGGAGCTGAGCTCGTAGCCCGCGCAAAGGGCCTCCAAGATCTCATCGACGGCAGCGGAGGGGATGTACGCCGTGACCCATCGCTCCCTCTCTGCGGAGAGGGAGATCGGGCGGCCGCAGAGCCTACCGAGCTCCTCTACTAGCCGTGCTAGCGGGACGTTGATAGCGTCCAGGGAGAACAGCCCTTGCGTCTGCCCAATGGCCAGACGTTGGAGGTCGTCGGGCGCCGGTTCATGGTATACACGCCCCGCCGAGGGATCCTCATACTGGTCGCTGTTGACGGTAATGATCACCGACCGCTCATCCTGAGACAGCCGAACGTCAATGAGGACGTTCACCCCCATCGAACGCCACTGGTACGCCGGGGAGTCAAGCTGCGCCAGGTACGACATGAGGTCGCTATCGACCACGCCACCCTGCCGATAGAGCACGAGGTTGCACTCGAGCCCGATACCCCTGTTGCCGGTACCTAGAGGTGTGATCACGATGTGGCTCACCGGATAGCTGGAAACGTCAACGAAGCTACCGATCCGGGATCGCGCGTTGGTCAGGTGGAAGGGCACCTGGTCAATGGTCCGGGTGCTGATGTCATCGGTTACCCGAGACTCCAGGATGTCGTAGTAGTGGTTCGGGAGCGCCGTCGTGAGGGTGCCATCGGCCTCGAGCACCACCCGGACCGCGTTGTGCAGCTGCTCCACCTCGGCCGAGACCAGATTCACCGGCACGATATCATCCAGGTCGATGTCGTCTTGGGCAGGCGCGGTCCAGCACGTGGCCAGCGTCAGGAACGCAAGCGCAACGCACGATGAGTGTCTAACAATCGGTCGAGGGTAGCGCCGCATGACGTGCGTCTAACGCTCACCGCCCTCAGGCTCGTGGGGGCGGTCGTTGACCGGTGCGTCCGGCGGAGCTGCGGTTCCACCCAACTCCACCCCGAAGCGCTCACCGATGCCGGCTTCCTCCTCGGGGGGCAGGTGACCGGTCTGGGTGAGCTTCCGAGGCGTGATGAAGATGATCAGCTCGGTCTCGATCTCCTCGGTGCGGGTCTTCTCGAAGAGTTTGCCGATGATGGGGATCTCCCGCAGGATGGGGATACCGCCCTTGTCCTTGCGCATCTCCGTCTGCACGAGGCCGCCCAAGATGATTGTCTGGCCGTCCGCAACGCGGACGCTCGTCTCCGCTGTCCGGGCGGTGCGGTTGGGCAGACCCGTCACGGGGTCGGGAGCCGAGAGAGTGGATATCTCCGCCTCATCGATGTCCACGATGATGATGTCGCCCGTGCCGCTGTAGGGTCGCAGGCTCAGCCGCACACCGGCGTCGATGGAGGTCTGCTCTCCCCCAGAGGAGCCGAGCCGACGCACGGTCTTGTCGAGGAAACGCTCGATGCCAATGAAGATCTCCGCGCTCTGCCCCGAGACCGTCGCGATGCGTGGCCGGGCCCGGATCTTGGCCCGGGAGTCGGAGGCCAGCGCGCTCAGACTGGCGGAGAAGCTCTGCGGCAGCCATGCGAGCCCATGGTAGGTCAGTGAGCCATCGTCCGAGTTGCTGCCGAGCCCCATGCCTGCCTGCGAATAGGACAGCTCGACGCCCAGGTCCTCCATGCTGGAGTCCGTCAGCTCGACCATGAACACCTCGATCATGATCTGCTCGGCGGGCACGTCGAGTTGGGCAATGTCTCGGCGGAATTTCTCGATGACGTTGCTCGGGGCCGAGAGCACCACGGCGTTCTGGTCGCGGTTCATCTTGATGTGGTTCTGCAGGAAGGTCGGCATGAGCGTCTTCACGCGGTCAGCCGGCACGTACTGGGTCGGCACCGTCGCGATCTCACTGGCCAGGTACGACGCCGGACCGTTGGGCACGCCCTCGGAGATCATGATGACCCCGCCGACCTCGGCCATCGAGAGACCGTATGCCGCGGTAATGCCCGACAGAGCGTCCCAAGGCGCGAGGCCGACGAAGTTGGCGGTGATGCGGTCATCCACCGTGTCATTGACCATGACCCGCAGATGGGCCGCCACACCGATCCGCGCGAAGACCTCGTGAGCATCGGCATTCAGACAGAAGAGGTGCAGGCCATCCTCTTGGAGAGACACCTCGACCGTCCCCGCGTCCGGCATCCCATCACCCGGCGCGGTCTCGACGGGCAGATTCGTGCCCGCATCCGCCTCCTCGGGCGCGTCCTGAGCACATACCGCCCACGCCAATGATACTGTGGCGAGGGCAAGCAGCAGACACCGTAGCATGTGGGATCTGTCCCCCTAGTGGACCCGTCTCGGGTCCTTGACCGAACGGCCTACCATCGTGCCGCGGGTACGCTCGCGGACTGGATCACTCTGTGGGCGGCAGCGCGGGCGCAAGCGTCAGTTCACGCACGGCGCCACCACGGAGGTCAACCTGCAACCGTACCGCCCGGCCCTCAGCGATGCGAACCAGGCCCTGGAGGTCGCGCGTCGATACTACATGACCCGATCCATTGACAGTCGCCCGGATACCTTGGGTGTCCGCGGAGACCTCCTGGAACTCCATTGGCGCATCCGTGCGCGCACCTTCGAACGCGATAACGTTGAGCGGACCCGGCCCATCTAGATCCATCACTGCCACGCCGCCCGTGAACAGGCCGCCGTCGATCCGCCCGGCCGGACCCGCGTCGACCCCGGCATGCACTGCGGCCACCGACACAACAACGCGGGGGGGCCGGGGGAGTTCGCCGTCGCTCAGATCGAACAGCCGTTCATCAACCGTACGGGCCTCGATGGTCGGCATGGGGGCACCCGGACCGGGGTCACGAAAAACCACCGTTCGCAGCACCCGGCTGCGTTGCCCATCGGCGTAGATGAGAGCCGCGATCCCCGGGCCCGCGATGGGCTCGCCGACGGAGTTCACAACCTGAGAGAAGCGGCCGGATACGCCGTAGATGACGTACCGGTCCTCGCCGCGATAGTCAGCAGTGCGCTCTGCGAGGACTGTCACCGAGGGGAGGGCACTCCCGTCTTCGGCGGGGATGACGGTAAGGCCAGTGCCGAGTGAACGCGTGTCGTACGGCAGACCAGGGGAACCGGCGCAAGAGACGATGCCTATGCAGGCAAGAACCACCACCAGCGGGGCGATGGCCGTGACAAACCACGCGCGACGCACCATGTTGCCTAGTACCTCCAACTGGGTGAGACCCCGTAGACAGCCGCTCCGAAAGCTCGCACCGGAGTCAGATCTGGAGAGGGTATCCGCCCGAATCAGGCAAGTCCAACCATTGCTGCACATGCCGGCCCCGTACACCGGCATGCCGATTTAGTTCGTACGTTTACTATCAACCTGTGTATTATTGGCTCCGGCAGGTAGGCCGTCAAGCGCCGAGCGTCTGGGAGGGCCGCTAGGCGCCCTTCCAGAGGAGATACAGCCCGGCGACGATCACGAGCGCCCCACAGACGCGCTTCAGGGCTATCGCCCCCCGCGATGACTCGTTCCAGTTCAGGAACCGCTGCACGAGCTCTGTGGAGGTGCCTGCGGCGATGATCACCCCGCAATGTCCGACCCCGTAGGCCAGGAGCAGGGCCGCGCCGTAGACGGGGGTCTCGGCTGCCGTCTGGAAGGTCACTGCGAGCATCGGCGCCATGTAGGCGAAGGTGCAGGGTCCCAGGGCTACGCCGAAGATGAGCCCCAGCAGGAACGCCGCTATCAGACCTCGACGCCTGAAGCCGCTCGGGTTCGCGCCGCGGAAGTCGATTGGGATCACATCGAGTAGATGCAGCCCGACGATGAGCAGGACGGCAACGGTGAGGTAGGTCCCCCAAGGTCCAGCGTCGCCCATCAGCCGCCCTAGGGCCGCCGTGACCACCCCGATGAGTGCGATGGTCACGAGGATGCCTAAGCCGAAGAGCAACGAGAGAGCGAAGGCGTGCCGGCCCGACGTTCGGCCCTGCTCGCCGATGAACCCCACCACCAGCGGAATAGCCGCGAGGTGGCAGGGGCTCAGCACGATGCTCAGGATGCCCCAGACCAAGGATGCTGCCAGCGCCAGTAGCGGCGCACCCTCCACGGCTCTGCTGAGTCCGTCAAATACCTCGTCCATGGGTCTGGGCTACCCGTCCGCTCCGTCAGTTGGCGTGCCCACGCCGAACTCGGTCCACTTGGCCAGGATCTCCGCCTTGGCGAAGAAGCCCGTATGCCGGAATAGCTCGTTTCCATCAGCATCGAGGAACACCTGGGTGGGGATGATGGAGACGCCGTAACGTTCCGCTGCACTCGGTTGCTCGTAAACATCGATGAACGCAACGGCGAACACGCCTTCGTAGTCGCGGGAGAGCTCATCGAGGATAGGAGCCATTTGTTTGCAGGGGATACACTCGGTGCTGCCCAGTTCAAGCAGCGTCGGGAGCCCCGAGCTGAGTAGCGTGCTCTCCTCGGGCGCCCTGGAGCCCTTGGCCAGGAGCACCCCAACGACGGCGAGGGCAACGACGGCAGCGATAGATACCCTGATGGCCTTGCTCATCGGTGTGCTGTGCTCTCTCCGATAGGTTGAGCCACGTGCCGAGTACCATTGTGCCCGCGCTGCGGTCCCGTGGCTAGCTCTCCCTGCGCGTCTGCTCCGCCCGCAGCCCGTAGACGGGACGCGGCAACGTGGAGATGGTGATCACGGTCGTGGTGTGGACCGGCTTGTCTTTGCGGCCGATCACTCCGTTGACCGTGAGCACGCAGGTGGGCCGACTCGCCCGTCTATGCTGAAGGGTCGTCTGAAGGCGCGCTCGCCCGCAACACCGCCGCGCGAGACAGCATCCCGAGGTATCGGCCCCGGCCGTCGACGACAGGGAGCCGTTTCAGGCGGTGCGCGGCCATCCGCTGGGCAGCCTCGATCAGCGTGTCATCGTCGCGCACCGTGATGAGGTCAGTGCACATCACCTCACACACCCTGGCGCTGAGGTCTGTCGGCGCCTCGTGGTTCGCTTGCGGCGTCTGCTTGCGACCGAACAGCCGGTAGAGCATTGGGATGCGCGTCGACTCCGTCGCACCCATCATCGGCGCCAGGAGATCGCGATCCGATGCCATACCCAGCAGGATGCCCGCATCGTTGACGACGGCGACTCGCTGGGTGCGTGTGGCGCCCATGGCGGCGATCGCCTCGCCGACTGTGGCCTCCGGGCCCAGAACAGGCGTATCGGAGTCGATGGCGTCTCGGACGTAGGCAGTGCCCTCAAGACAGATCGCGGCGAGGTCATCGTCCTGCCACTGTGTGGCCTCACGAGTGATCGCGCGGAAGAGATCAATCCTGCTCAGGATGCCAGTAAGGCGCCCGCCGCGGTCCACGACAGGAAGTCGCTTGTACCCGGTCGAGGCCATGGTGGCCGCGGCGTCGCTTAGGTAAGAGTCCTCATCTACACGCGTCACCGGAGCGGACATGATGGTCCGGACCGCCTTTGGGGCCGTGTCGCCAAGCAGCTCGTCGGTAGTTGCCACGCCCGCGTCGCGAAGCAGGCCGATACGCAAGGGCAACCCAGCGCGCTCGACCAGATCCCCGTGAGTGACGATGCCCACAGGGCGACCCGCAGGGTCGACGATGGGAACACTTCCGAAGTCCGACGTGAGGAGTGTCCGCGCCACTGCCCCGATCGTGGTGTCCGGTGTGACGGTGGTCGGCGACGGGGTCATCACGTCGCGGGCCTTCAGGTGGCGGGGCAGGGCGCCGGACTTGACGTGGTGGAGGTGGAGATTCATCTCAGTGATCAGGACCACGCCATCCTGGACCACCTCATCAAGGGTCGGCAGGACGGCATGCGCCGAAGCGCTCGGAACGACGATCTCGATGCGCAGGGGCATGCTGTGCGAAAGCACCTCAAGGCGTTGGCTGACGATCTCCCCGTTCTCATAGCAGCCGGCCACGCCGCGGTATACGACACAGCGAGCGTTGATGTGGAGTCGATGCACGCGGTCCACGACAGCGACATGAAGGGGCTCCCTCCCGCAGCGAGCCTCCTCCGTGGTGTGGACCGTGATCACGGTGTACCGCACTGCCATCGGGTCCCCCCTCCTAAGCCAAGCGCCAAGCGATCCACATCCCGGCAAGGAGCAGCAGCCCTCCGCCGACGTTGTTCGCTACCACGTTCGCCACCATGAGCCCCATGCTTCCCTCCCTGGCATACCCAACGCTTTCGAGTGCATACGTCGAAAAGGTTGTCATGGCGCCCAGGAATCCTGTAACCAGCAGTAGTCGCGCCGATGGCCCGAGCATGGCCCTCCGATCGGCCAACTCGAAGCAGACGCCGATGAGGAAACACCCCAGTAGGTTCACGATGAGGGTGCCCCAAGCATAGGACGACCCGAGATGTCGCGCGGCGAGCAGCCCCGTGAGGTAGCGCAGAAGAGCGCCGAGACTGCCTCCAACCATCACGAGGGCTACTTGGCGCATGGCGGGTAGCAGCCTCGGTGATTGAGCGCTCGCCAGTGATGGTGCGGCACTGGGTGGAACCCTAGAGAGACCGAAGCGAGCATCAGGCTGTGCCTCCTTCATCCAAGGGCCCGTCGCCAGCATGGCCAAGGTTGGGAAGTAGGAGTCATCAGCCCGTGAGGGCGGTTCAGGGGAACCCCATCCCCTTGAGCATGCGAGATCCTAGCACTCCGACCTGGCCGAGTCAAGCACGGGAGACTAACCCATCCCAACGATCAGAGCGGCCGAGGTGAGTCCGAGGACGAGCAGGTAGCCCGCCGCGTCAGTCACGGAGGTCGTCACGAGGTTGGCCCCCATGGCGGGGTCGAGGCGCCATCGCTTGAGGAGGATCGGCAGCATCGCTCCTATGCAGCACGCCACGCCGCAGTTGAGCATCATGGCGACCGCCGCCAGGAGGGTGATCAGCAAGGGCTGCCCCCACGTGAGCTGCATGACGCCCACGATCGCTCCCAGAACCAGCCCGACCACGAGGCCGAGGGCCGTCTGACGGCTCACGCATCGCCAGAGATCGCTGGGTTCCACGTCCCCCACCGCCAGAGCCCGAACATGGACCGTGACCGTCTGTCCGGCGGCATTGCCCGCGAGGCCGCCCACCAGCGGCAGCAGCCCCACGATCGCCGGCATCACGGCGATCGCGTCAGTGAACTGATGCACCACGGCCGCCGCAAGCGCCGCGAGGGGGATGTTCACCAATAGCCACGGCAGACGTCGCCCCAGCGATGCCCAGACTGGGCTGAAGGGCCGGTCCTCACCACGAAGTCCCGACACCCGGCGCATGTCCTCCGAAGCCTCCATGTCCATAACCTCGGCGGCGTCGTCGATCGTGATCTGCCCTACGAGGAGCCCCGCGTTGTCCACGACGGGAATGGCGTCCAGTTCGTGCGAGACCATGTACTGAGCCACGAGCTCCTGGTCATCATGCTCGCCCACCCAGCGGGCATGGCGCTCCATGAGGTCCGAAACGAGCTCGTTCTCATCGGCCAGCACCAGGTCACGCAACGACACGAGGCCCGCCAACGCTCCACTGGCATCGATGACGTAGACCACATTGAGATCCTCCACGTGGCTCGCCGTCGCCCGAAGGTGGCCCATGGCCTGACGTGCGGTGCCCTCGGCTGGCACCGTCGCGAAGTCTGTGGTCATCAGGCCGCCGGCGGACTCCTCATCGTACGCGATGAGGTCCTGCAGCTGGCGCTGGGCCGGCGGCGGGAGCTGATCGATGACCGAGGCGGCCATCTCGTCGTCCAGGTCCTGAAGAACGTCTACGGCCTCGTCGTCGGGGAGGTCGTGCAGGAGCAGAGCCAGATCCTCGGAGTCCAGGAAGCGGGCCGCCGAGGCGCGTGGCTCATCGTCCATGGTGCTGAGGATCTCGGAGCCGAGGGCTTTCGGAACCGCCTGCAGGACGGTCGCCGCGAGTTCAGCGGGAAGCTGTTCCACGCACGCCGCCGCCTCGGGCGCAGGCACCTCGGCGAACACCGCCCCCAGGACGGCCAAGAGATTCGGTTCATCCAGCTCCCGGGCGATCTGGCGGATCGCGCTTAGGTCCTGCTCGAGCACGGCTTCGCGAAGTAGGGCTCGGATCTCTTGGATCTCGGCTCCCATCCGACGCCTCCCCTGGACCCGACCGGGCCAGGGGGCATGGATGTCGCCGAGCTAGACGACCCCGGACCCTTCGGACCGAGCCGAGTCTGGAATGTGGAATACCAGAGCGCGAATCGAGCACGTGCGTCGCGACCAGCAACGTCTACTCGCTGGGTCGTCCATCGTCTGACACTCCCTGACTGGCTGCCCGCGCAAGCGGGGGTGGAGGGTGGTACGGCGAATGTACCAATGACGCACCTCGCCGTCAACTGACCTTTATCCGGTAGGACGCGGCGGCGCGTCACCGAACCAACCGGTACACCATCAAACGGCGAGGACCGACGAACCGTGGCCCACGCGGCACGCCAGACAGACTTCCGACTTACGCCGATCGCGCGCGAGGAGTTGCGGGCGATCTACGCGATCACTTGCGAGTGCTTCGATGTGCCCTACACCGTGGAGACACTCGCCGACTACCTCAACAGGGCCGGCACGGGGTTCATCGTCGCGCGGACGGAGGACGGGATCGTGGGGTTCGCCGTGGCCACCGCTACACCGTTCCCGCTATCGCTCGTGAGGAGGGTGGGGGAGATCGCTCTCATTGGCGTGCTGCCGTCCCACCAACGCCAGGGACTCGGCCAGACGCTACTCAGTGCCAGCTTCAGGCACCTCCGGGAACGCGGCATGCGCGAGGTGCGGCTCCATGTGAGCGTCGACAACATGGGCGCCATCGCCCTGTACAAGCGCAATGGAATGCGCGTCGCTCACGTCGTGAGGCGGTACTACCGCAACCGCCATGACGCGTTCCGGATGGTAGGCCGGCTCTAGCCCAACTCCTCGCGTTCGATACGATCGAGCAGGCGGCGCTGCCGGGCCAGGTCTAGCTCCAGTTGCTGGATCTGGTCAACCTGGAGCATCAGTTCGGGACGCCCCATCACCTCATCGCGGAAAGTCCCATACACGCTCTCGCCGAGAGCCTGGAGCGCCTGGGCCCGGCTGCGCTTGGTCATCAAGATCTCCCGCTCGACCCAGGCGACTCGGGCCCGCTTCTTGATCCATCGCCCGATCCGGCGAGCGGTGTGACCGCTCCAGACCCAGAGGGCATTCATCCACCGCGCGATGACGTCGAGAATCGTCTCATCCTGCCCGCGGCCCTCGTCCATCAGTTCGTCCACGCGACTATCCGGCATACTCATGCCCTCCAGCTTCGGTGCGCTACCGAGGTCACACAATGGTTACGGTGGTAGCCGCCTGGACTCCTTTGCCTCCAAGTGCTAATGCCGGCCAAGCCGATGCGGCCAGCGCCTCGACCTGCCACAAGGATTCCGCCTCCCGACGCACAAACGCACTTCCAGAGAGGTAGGTGAAGCGCGCATGGCGCGACAGCTAGCACTGGCGCTGACCCTGGTGCTCAGTGCCTTCGGCGGCTTGGTGGGAGACAGCCGGGGCCAGTGGATCGGCCCGTACGCTGAGTGCGTCGCGGCCATCGACGCGCTTCACTCCGCCGCCTGGGTGGACCATCATCCGCGCTTCGAGACCACGCCCCTCACCGTGGAGATGTGGGTACGGCTGCGCTCTTCAAAGGCCTACAACGTCCTCATCGCCCACGAGGTGAAGAACTCCAACGCACACTGGGAGATCTTCACTCTCCCGGAGAGTGGTCGGCTCACCGCCTACCTACCGGGCTGTGCCCCCGACCATATCAGCAGCTCGTATGCTCTCACCGACGGCGTCTGGCACTATATCTGCATGGTCTCCGAGGCGAACTCCGTCGCCCTGTTCGTGGACGGCGCCGAGGTGGCGCGGGAGACCGTGACTCGGGTGGCCGAGCCGTACATCGAGCCGGGACCCCTCTTCATCGGCTCCCTGGTCGGGCGGGAGTTCTCCTGTGACGGTGAGATCGCCGAGGTACGTATCTCCGCCGCAGAGCGCGACGTGTCGTCGGTCCCGGAGGGCCCTATGGCGGCCGATGACCACACCCTGGGCCTGTGGCAGCTTGGATCCGAGGGCGACGCGATCCCCAATATGGCTGGGCCCGCAAGCGCCGCCCAACGCGTTCCCGCAATCATCGGCTGGGACCGGCTCGATATCACGACTCTGAGCGCTGCCGAGTCGGCCCGACTCGACGTCTCCCAGGGGGAACCGACCGGCGAGTCCCACGCTCCGAAGCCCCCGCCAACGGACATCCCCGAGATCCGCCGGCTCCTGGAAGCCGCTGCCGGGCGGCTCCAATTGGGTGCCCTCGAGGGCGCTAGCCGGGTACGAGAAGCGGTCCTGAGCGACTGGGAGGAGCAGCGCGTTCACCTAGAGTCTCACGTGGCCGGGCAAGCTCCCCTGCCTGGCCAAGTGCCCGATCAGGTCTTCGACGCCCGTGCCCTCTGCTCACTCGAGGACGGGGACGCTCTGGGCGTAGTCCTTCGGCGCACGGAGGCCCTCCTCGCCAACCCGGCCCTGAGCGATGTGGACCCAAGCCTCCGGGCCGACTGGTCGGCCCTAGCAGCGACCGCCCGTGCTGTTGCCATCGACGACACCGAGGCTCGGCGTGGGCTCTACTACGCCGCGTGCGCCTTACGGCGCCAGATCGCATTCCAGAACCCGCTGCTCGACTTCGATGAACTGCTCTTCGTCGCTCGCGGCGTCCATCACGGATCGCGGATGAAGGGCGCCACCGTCACCAAGGATGTGTACGGTCAGCATTTCGCGACTCAGTACTACGGCTTCAACAGCATCCCTGGGGGCGGGCTCTTCGCGGCTCGGGATCTCTTCACGGATGAGCCGCCAGGGATCCGGAACCTCCTCGAGCGCGCTCGTGTGGAGAACGGACGCCTCGCGGGCCAACTCCTCACCCCAGGGGCGTTCCTATCACCCGACGTCTCGTACGATGGCAGCGAGATACTCTTCGCCTACACGCAGAACAGCAGGCACGAGTGGGTGTGGTCACCGGAGACGTCCTTCAACCTCTTCCGTGTCCGCGCCGACGGCACCGGCTTGAGGCAGCTTACAGACTCCCCCTACGACGACTTCGACCCCTGCTGGCTACCCAACGGCCGCGTCGCGTTCATCTCCGAACGCCGTGGGGGCTACATCCGCTGCTTCGCGCTGCTCCACGTCCCCTCCCACGTTCTCCACTCGATGAAGCCGGATGGTAGCGACATCTACCCGCTCAGCTACTACGAGACGAGCGAATGGCACCCCAGCGTGGACAACGACGGGATGCTCGTCTACACGCGCTGGGACTACACGGACCGCGAGAACTGCCTGGGCTCCAACTTCTGGATCAGCTTCCCCGATGGGCGCGATCCCCGCGCCCCCCATGGGAACTACCCCTATCCCTGGCACACCTACCCGGACAACATGCTGCCCGATACCCGCTGGACCCGGCCATATACCGAGATGAACATTCGCGCCATACCGGGTTCGCACAAGTACATCCTGACTGCCGCCCCCCACCACGGTGAATCCTTCGGATCGCTCTGCATCCTCGACCTTCGAGTGCCCGACGATGGCGGCATGAGCCAACTGCGGCGATTCACGCCCTACGCGCTCTTTCCGGAGACGGAGCTGCCGGGCCGCAGCCAGTACCCCTATGGCACCCCATGGCCTCTCAGCGAAGACTTCACGCTGTGCAACTGGTGGGAGAACCTCTACCTGCTCGACCGGTACGGCAACCAGGAGCTGCTTGTGGCTAACTCCGAGGCTTTCGACGGCGAGACGGACTGGGAGATGCGCCTCATCGATCCCATACCGCTGCAGCCTCGGCCCATGCCTCCCGCCATGCCCATCGCCACGAACCAGGGCGAGGATGCCCGCGACGACCACCCCACAGCCACCATCCGCATCATGAACGTCTACGACTCCGATCAGCCCTTTCCCGAGGGCGCCGAGATACGCTATCTCCGCGTGATCCAGAACATCCTGAAGACCAATCCCTGGATGGGCCTGCCGATGATCGGCTACCAGAATGAGAACACGCCACGCGTCCCCCTCGGCATCGTGCCCGTAGAGGAGGACGGCAGCGTGTTCTTCGAGGCGCCGGTGGAGCGGGAGCTGATTTTCCAGGTCCTGGATTCCGAGTACCGCGCGGTCCAGAGCATGAGATCCGTCGCCTATGTGCACCCAGGGGAGCAGCTCTCGTGCCAGGGGTGCCATGAGCCTCGCGAGAGCGCTCCGACCGCGGCCCTCGATCCCATCGCGTTCCGTCGCGCACCGTCGCGGCTCACCCCCGAGGTCGGTCCCGTAGAGCCGGCGACCTACTACCGCCTCGTGCAGCCTGTCTTCGAGGGTTCATGCGTGCCCTGCCATCAGGATCAGGGCGGGCCGGTGGACATGAGTTACGGGGCTCTGGAGCCCTACGCCTTCTACTTCGCCGGCGGCATGAGCGGCAGCACCGTGCAGCCCGTGCATGGGGGCAGTCGCAGCATCCCCGGGCGTTTCGGGGCACGCCATAGCCGCATGGGGCAGGCGCTCTTCGACGAGAACCACGTGAACACCGTGTCCGCCGAGGACAGGCATCGGGTGATCCTCTGGCTCGACTGCAACTCCCAGAGGCTCGGAGCTTACGAGGACGAGGAGGCACAGATGGCCGGGGAGTTGGTCTGGCCCAGCCTGGACGTGGACGCCGACAATCCCCAGGGCCTGGAGCCCCTTCGTTCGCCAGTAGCGGAGCGAGGCCACTAGGCGGCCCTTCCTGATCAGGTACAAGCCGGAAGGACGGAGCGATGTTCCATTGGGCAGCGATAGCAGGATGGGCGCTAGCGCCCATCGCCCTGGCGCAGGGCGTCGGACAGCCGGGCGCCACGGCCCGGGTTCCGGTCGTCGTCACGGGATGGGACTCACCGAACACCAAGCAGTTCCGTGAGGGCGTTGGGGCCTTCGAGGAGTGGGGGGTGTTCGACGGAACGACCCTACGCGCCGAGCGCCTGCTACCGAGTGGGGAGCGCGCGAGCGCCATCAACGTGTTCTCACGGGAGGCCTGGGAGTGGCCCGAGTTCGCCGAGGCCGTCGCCGACCTCCAGTCCGTCGAGCCCACTACGTGTACCGAGAACTACCTCATGGTCTACTCCAACCCGGGCGATGTGGACTGGTTCGACGATGCCGGCTGGGCCAACATTGTCGAGCACTGGCGGCTGCTAGCGAGGCTGGCCCACCAGGGCAACCTGCGGGGGATCCTTTTCGACGCCGAGCCATACACGCCGCCCCACTCCCAGTACCTCTATCCGGCCCAGCCCGGGCGCGACGCGCACACCTTCGATGAGTATCGCGCCAAGGCCCGACAGCGGGGTAGGGAGGTCATGGAGGCTGTCTCCGAGGAGTTCCCGGAGATCACGCTCTTCAGTTACCGCCTCTTCTCCGACTTGCTGGGGCTCCTGGATAGCGGGAGCCTCTCGCTTGCCCTAGAGGCCGACACCTACGGTCTGCTGCCCTCCTTCGTGGATGGCTGGCTGGACGTGGCTCCGCCCGGGCTGACGATCATCGAGGGCACCGAAGACATAGGCTACCGGGCGAACACTCAGGCCGAGTATGACGGCGCCTACACGCGGCTCCGCCTACGGTTCCACGAGTTCCTCGCGCCCGAGCACCGCAGCAAGGTCGCTCAGCACGTGCTGATCGGTCACAGCCTCTACCTCGACGCGTACATCAACCCTCCGGGCAACCCCTGGCACATCGACCGAACGGGCACCACCGCCGCTGCGGGGCTCGCGGCAAACTTGTCTTCGGCCATCAGCGCCGCCGACGGCCTCGTCTGGCTCTACGGCGAGAAGGCTCGATGGTGGGCGAGCGCGGGCAACACCGAGTACCCCCTCTGGCCCGAAGCGCTCGACGGCGCGGTGGAGGCGATAGGGCGCGCCAAGGACCCAACGGCGTTCACAACCCGGATCTGGTCGTCGACGCCGCCACCAGCGAACCTCCTGCCCAACCCCGATTTCACCTCCGCGGAGGGGGGCGGTGGGAGCCCTGACGGGTGGTTCCCCTGGCAGGCTGAGAACTCGTACGGCGTCATATCCACTGCCGAGGGCAGCGTTGAGTTCCAGGGCGTGGCGAACGGTGTGGTGGGCGTTGAGGTGCCGGTGCAGAGCCGCAGGCTCTATGCGGCGCGGATCCTGATGCGCCGGAAGGGACACGGGCTCGCCTCCTTGAGCATCGGCTGGAAGACGGCAGAGGGATTGTGGACCGCGACGCCCCAGAACCGCCGCTTCGTCGGCTCGAGCGACCCTGATCCGGATGGCTGGACCGAGGTCAGCGGCCTCGTGGAAGTGCCAGCCAGTGCTCGTGTGCTCGTCTTCATGCCTAGCGCGAGTGGCCAGCTGAGCGAGGCGGACCGCTGCCGGTTCCGGCGACCCCAGCTTGCCGAGGTGAGCGAGTGATCGCGACAGTGGTTTTGTGAGCAGGTTGCGCCTCGCTCCGCGGGCAATACCCGCACCATTCCGCACACCCGAGGAGCGTGGTCGAGGATGCCAGCGAAGAAGCCGTCCCTGCCCGGCGAGGGTACTCAGCAGCAGCGTCTCGAGTGGTTCCGTGAGGCCCGTTTCGGCATGTTCATCCACTGGGGACTGTACTCCCAATTGGGCCGCCATGAGTGGGTGATGAACCGTGAACGCATTCCCGTCAGCGAGTACGAGCCGCTAGCGGATACCTGGAAGCCTGCCAAAGGCTGTGCCAGGAAGTGGGCCAAGCTCGCCAAGGAGGCCGGGCAGCGGTACATGGTGCTCACCACGAAGCATCATGAGGGGTTCTGCCTCTTCAACTCCGAGCTCACCGACTACTGTGCTACCAAACGCGGCCCCGGACGCGACTTGGTCGCCGAGTACGTGGAGGCTGCCCGAGCCGAGGGGCTCCGGGTTGGCTTCTACTACTCGCTGATGGACTGGCACCATCCCGATGGAGTGTCGTGCGCACGGGGCGAGAAGGCTCGGCGGCGGTTCGTGGACTACATCCACGGCCAGATCCACGAGTTGCTCACCAACTACGGAACCATCGACATCCTCTGGTACGACGTCTCCTGGCCACTCGATGCCGACGGCTGGGAGTCGGTGAAGATGAACGAGATGGCATTGAGCCTCCAGCCGGGGATCATCATCAACAACCGGAACCAGCTTCCAGGCGACTTCGGAACGCCCGAGGGCCACATCGTCCCCGAGGCCGGTGGGCGCATGTGGGAGGCGTGCATGACCTTCAACGACGCTTGGGGCTACACACCCATCGACACGAACTACAAGAGCGCCTGGAATGTGATCTCCATGCTGCGCCAGTGCGCCGCCGGCGGTGGCAATCTGCTTCTGAACATAGGCCCTACGCCCGAAGGCGCCGTGCCGACTCCGTGCCCAGGGATCCTGCGTCAGGTGGGGGCTTGGCTCGGGAAGTACGGCTCGTCGGTGTACGAGGCCACCGACCCCATGGCTCAAGAGTGGTCGATCCTAGGGGCCTTCACGCGGAAGGGAGACACTCTCTACTTACACTGCAGCCGGTACCCCGGCGATGAACTCGCCATCGGCGGCCTGGTCTGCGACGTGAAGTCCGCGAGGCTGATGGGCGGGCCGAAGCTGAAGGTGAGGCAGGTCCGCGACCGCGTGGTGGTCAGCGGCCTGCCGGCCCAGGCGCCCGATCCCCTCGACACGGTCATCGAGCTCAGGGTGAGCGGCGACGTGCGGCAGGTGCTAGGCGCCGGCTGCGAGCTGCTGAAGGGCGACCCGTGGCGGAAGACGGGAAAGTAGCGAGGGCTCAGGGCACGTAGCGGCGGTAGAGTGAACTGTCGAGCACACCGGCGCTGGGACAGCGCACCTCGACGCGTACGTGGTGTCGGCCGGCGGGGACGTCGAACTCCACGGTGCTCCCGGAGCCTCCGGTGCGGACGGCGCCGTTGTCGATGGATACCGTCGCTCTCCACAGGCCAGGGTAGGGCGAGTGGACTACAGCTCGCCCTGGGCCCTCCACTTCGCCCTCAAGCACCAGTCTGTCCGGCTTGAGTGTGTCACGGAGCAGTCCATAGCAGGCCATGGTGGCCCCGGATGGCCGCAGTTCCAGCTCGCTGTAGATGTAACTGCAAGCGCTTGCGGCAGCCTGAGCTCCCATGAGGACGATGCTCCGGCCGTCACTCTGCACGCGCTGCCACGGCACCGGCGAGGAGTGCTCGCCGACCAGTACCCGGTTGGTGCCGAGATCGACCTCGCGCATCCCAGCGGCCCTGTGGAGGACCACCGCGCCTCCGGGCGACTCGGCTATGGCGAGGTTCACATTTCGCGGCGTGGCGGGGTACGCGTGGGGTTCGCCCAACGTGGCTAGGAAAGCCGCCAAGGCCTGGCTGAGGGCGGGATCATGCTCAGCAATGGCTGTCGGACCAGGCCACAGCAAGCGGTTGCCTTGGCGCAGGAGGCCCGGCCTCGGCGGCTCGCCATAGGTAGCCAGGACGGCCACGCCCGGAGCGAACGCCTCGGCGCGCGGCGTCAGACGTGTGGAGTCCACGCAGGTGCTGAGCACGTTGCCGACCTTGAGGTGGTGCAGTTCCGCCGTCACCGCCAGGTCGCCGCGAGGGTAGGGGCAGAGCGCGGCTGCCGAAGGTGTGTAGGCGAGGCTCTCCTGCCCCCCGGGCAAGCGGAGGGCGAACTCGTTGCGGCGGTTGGCCGTGAGGGCGGAGGGAGGGACAGCGACGCGCCAGACCCCCTCGCCCGGTGAGTTACACGGGCTGAGGCGGACTTGGCCCAGGTGCTGGCCATTCATGTAGGCGGCGGCGCCGTAGGGCGGGCAGGGCGCGATCCCGAGCACCCAGACCCAGTTCTGGGGCGCCGCCACTGGGGCCCCTTCAGCAAGGAGGCACTCCCAGCCGCGATGGGCGAGTTCGGGGAGGTCTGGAATCGCTGGCGCTGCGGGGTCGACGGCCGCGTGACGGCGCTGAGCCAGCGTGCCCAGCGGATCCGCTTGGCGTCCGTCGATGAGGGCGAGACCGGTGGCCGGCGGAGCGGCGGGCAGCGCCTCCGTGGGCCCTGGTCGGGCCAGGAAAGCCCCGTTGGCGGCCAAGACGCGCTGAGCACCCTCGCGTGCCGTCGCGCCCCGCATATCCTCATCCAGTGGGCCGATGAAGAAGGTCGGGAGCGCGGTGTTCCAGGCAGCGGCGAAAGCGCGGCCATCGAGACTTCCCGTCTCGTAGACCAGGGCCTTGTAGCGGCTCTGGATGTCAGGGGCGTCGAAGGTGGCCGCGTCGGAGAGGATGTCGGCGTCAACCCCAAGGTCATCGAGGGTCGCTAGGAGCGCCGGGGCGAGAGAGCGGCCCAGGGCCAACTCCCGGCGGGAGGCGATGACGGCGACGGTGGCGCGGCGGTGCCCGGCCACCTCCCGCAGAACAGGCACGGCCGAAGGCGGTATGGCGACGCCTGCCGTCAGCCATCGGTCCGCTATCGTCATGCCCGTCTGGCGGGCGCCGGAGCCAGTCCCCGAGAGGCTGAAACGGGCCGCCAGGGGATGGGGGCAGCGCCAGAGAGCACTCGGGAGAGAGGAGTCGGTGCGTAGACTCGCGAGGCTCCATTCCCACCCTATCGCGGTCCCGTTTAGAGGTGGCACGAGGGGTTCTATGGCGACCAGGTCCCGCGGGCTGCGGCTCCGTAGATCGGCCGTGAGCGCATCGGCCAGGTCGGTCCAAGCCTCGCCGGCCCACTCCAGGTAGTCGGCAAGGCGCACATCGGTTGCGAGGGGTGGGCGCGGTCCATCGACCAGGCTGTCCAGGCTCTCGCCACCGCCAAGGCCATGGCGCATGCCGGGCGGCGGCTGCCAAGCGTTCCGGAGGGCTCGGTCGCTACCGTACCTATCGCGCAGGAAGGCGGTCCAGGCAGCATGGAGTTCAGGCAGGTCGCGAAGATCCGTCGCGTCCATGGGATCAGGCGGGTCGACTCCGCCATCGGTGCCGGTATGCCAGGTCTCTTCCTCAGCGACCGATGGTTCGAGGGTGTACGCGTGTGCCTTGGCACCCCATCGGTCGACCCAGTCCGGCCGAAGACGGCAGCCATGGGCGACGAGGCTGTCCATCAGCGGGGCCAGCGGGGCGCCCGTGGAGTCCTCGAGGCGTCGCAACCTTACAGCGAAGCCCTGGGGCTGTCCGCCGCCCAGCCTGACGGTCTCCCGCCAGTCCTCGATGAGCTGGCTGCGAATCATGCTCTCCATCGCCACCAGGGACTCCCTTTCACGACTGAGCTGGGCGGCGTCGGCGTCCACCGGCCAGCCGCGGGCGGCCCGGACGCTTGCTTTGCGGTAGCTCTGGATCAGGGAGCCGATACCAACGGCGTGGGATCCCCACAGCCTGGGATCGACGAGCGGCGGGGAGAGCTGCAGTGGTCCCCGCTCCAAGCGCCATCCGGCGAGATCAACGGTCATGGGAGACTCCATGAGGAGTACGAGACGGGGAGCGCTCCTGCCGCTTCTGCAGGCTGAAATCGGCACGAAGACGCGATGCCACACGGTCGGCTCGCGGTCCAGATACAGACGGCGCTCTCCCTTCCAGCCGCTTGGCTCGGCGGCAATCACGGTGATGATCGGATCCTCGCCACTGGCGACTCGCACGGCGACGGACAGGGCGTCCCCGTTCACGCTGGCGCTGACGAGGTCGTCCAACCAGCTGCCCTCGGCCACGATGACGCAGTGACGGATGCCCGGGCTGGCCTCTATGCGCACATCACCCGGTGCGGGCTCGCCCATCTCCTCAGAGAGGATTGGAGCCGTCAGGCGCACGCTGCCGCCGTCATCGGGTAGGCCGAGCCAGCCCTCGGGCTGAGCCGGGATCGGGCCGCTGATCAGGGCCGCGAGTAAGGGCCACAGCGCTATCAATGGGCTTCACCTCGCGGAGCCAGTTTCCGGCCTTAGCCGCGCGGACCTGCCCGAAGGAGTGATCTGCCGGCCGGGAGAAGGGGTTGAATGGTGACCGTCTTGCACTGCGTCTCGCTCGAATCCGTCGGCTTCTGCATCCAAGGCCTGGACCATCCGATCGTGGACGGCATCAGCTTCACGGTGGCTGAGGGCGAGCGGCTCACTCTGCTGGGGCCGTCAGGGTCGGGCAAGAGCACCATCCTGCGGCTCATCGTTCGGCTGGAGGAGCGAACGGCAGGAGCCATCCGGTCGGGGCCAGACCCGATAGACGACTTGCCCGTGAGGGACCTGAGGCGCCGCCTCGCGCTGGTGCCCCAAGAGCCCAGCTTGCTTGGGCTGACGGTTCGGGGGAATCTGGACTTGGCTGCCGAGTTGTCGGGGGTTGCCACCGCCGCGATGTCCTACGAAGAGCTTCTGTCACGCGTGGATCTTCCCGCCGACGTGCTGGACCGCAGCGGCCGGGAGTTGTCGGTAGGCCAGAAGCAGCGGGTGACGCTTGCGCGAGCACTCATCGGCCGGCCGCAGGCGCTGCTGCTCGATGAGCCCACCTCGGCCCTCGACCCTGGCTCGCAGGCCGGCGTCGCGGACCTTCTGAACCGCCTCGCCGACAATCTGGGCACCGCCATCCTCACCGTCACGCACTCGCCCCAACTGGCGGCCTCCCTGGGCGGCCAAGGCATCTTCCTGCGCCAGGGGCGCATAGCGGATGCGGGTGAGATGCAGCAGCTGCTGAGCCGAGACGGCGGCTCGCTGATCGCGCAGTTCCTGAACGGCGAACTGAGGGAGTCGTCCTAGGATGCCCGAGTCGAGCACCTACATTCAGCTCGATTGGGTCTCGATGATGGCGGGCTCCGCCCTCATCCTGTTGACCATCGCCATCAGCTTCTGGCGTGGCCTGGGCGCTGAGAAGGATCTGTTCATCGCCTCGGTGCGGTGCGCCGGCCAGCTTCTCGTAATGGGCCTCGTGCTACGGTACCTCTTCAGGCTGCGTGAATGGTACCTGGTCATCGGCGTGTTGGTCCTGATGACCGGATTCGCCGCGTGGGAGTCCTATCGGAGGGTCCGGAAGCCGGTAGCGGGTACGCTTTGGGTGATCTCGGCCTGCGTCTTCCTCGCTACCCTGCTCTCCGTCTCTTACCTTACTCATGTAGTTGTGCGCGTGCGCGTTTGGTACGACCCTCAGTACCTCATTCCCCTCGCGGGGATGATCCTGGGTCAGGCGGTGAACGGCGCCGCGATCGCGGCGGAGCGACTGACCCAGTCTATCCGTGACAACGTTGGGGATATAGAGACCTACCTGGCACTCGGGGCGACGCCTCGTCGGGCGTGCCGGAAGCACCTGCGCGACGCTGTTCACGCGGGTCTCATCCCGACAGTGACTGCTATGATGGTTGCCGGGATCGTGAAGCTGCCCGGGATGATGACGGGCCAGATACTGGCGGGAGCCGATCCTTTCGATGCGACGCTGTACCAGATCGTGATCTACTTCGCCCTGAGCTTCATGGCTGGCGTCACGGCGATGATGGTCGTCGAGTTGCTTCATCGTCGCTTCTTCGTTGGTGACGTCCAGCTGAGGCGCGAGGCCATGT
>JAEAME010000827.1_pt1 | contig 26798 bp, 27 predicted proteins | sample 8958731 | NCBI WGS metagenome assembly JAEAME01 (sample SAMN16933194, study PRJNA681113) | bioreactor sludge metagenome | isolation source: anerobic bioreactor sludge (Control) | place: India:Bengaluru | collected 2018-10-24 | reverse complement strand
GCAGGCAGTATTGGGGCCTTTGCCGTGGGTCTCCTCGCCTTCATAACACGACAAATCAACCTCAAGATGCTTTTCAAATCGCTTGAGGAATCACTGGTAACAGCATGTATGGTCCTGTTCCTCATCGCCGGCTCTGCTATTTTTGGTCACTTTATTACAGTTACAAAAATCCCTATGATTGCAGCAGATTGGATAATGGATCTCCCTCTTAAGCCTTCATTAATAGTTGTCTTCATAGGCTTGATCTATCTTGTGGGCGGCTCATTCATTGATGACCTTGCCTTTCTGATGCTTGCCACCCCTATTTTCTATCCTGTTATCGTTAAGCTGGGATACGACCTCATATGGTTTGGCGTGTTCATCCAGCTGGTCGTAATGGTAGGTGTGATCATTCCGCCCGTAGCTATGAACGTATTTGTGGTGAGAAATGTGACTAACGACCCGCTCAGTGTTATCTTCAAAGGTGTGACACCATTTTTGCTCAGCTTTGTTTTTATTGTATTTCTGTTGTTCTTATTTCCACAGCTGGCCCTCTTCATTCCATCATTTTTGAGGCAGTAAGATATGGAAAGGCAGTGTTTGGTTATAGAAGAAGCACCCAAAGAATTTCCTTATGGAGGAAACAAAATAATCATGGAGGTATTCGAATGAAAAAAGTATTTGTGTTGTTGATGGCTGTTCTGTTATCGTCGGCCTGGTTGGTCTGCTCTCCGGCGCAGGCCCAGGAAAAGGCAGTGTCCCTCAAGTTTGCCAACTTCTTCCCACCGGACAACAAAATAAGCCTTGCCTTTGATGAATGGTGCAAGGAAGTGGAGAAGAGAACAAACGGTTCGGTAAAGGTTACACTGTTCTCAGGAGGCACATTGACCCCTCCAGGGCAGACATACATAAGCGTTACGAGGGGTGTTGCAGACATCGGGTATAGCTTTTTTTCCTATACCATGGGGCGTTTTCCCCTCATGGAAGTGCTTGATCTTCCCCTAGGTTATAAGACAGGCTATGTAGCCAATAAACTCGCCAATGAGTTCTACAACAAGTTCAGACCGAAAGAACTTGACGATGTGAAAGTTCTTTTTCTCATGACCTCACCACCTCACATGCTTTTTGCAAAAAAACCTATAAGAAACCTTGAAGACATAAAAGGCGTGAAAATTCGGTCCACCGGCACAAGCGCCAAGGTCGTTGAGGCTCTGGGCGGAGCCCCTGTGGCTATGCCTATGTCTGATGCCTACGATGCATTATCCAGAGGGGTTGCTCAGGGTATTATCGGTCCTTACGAACCTATGAAGGGATGGAGGCTTGCTGAAGTCGTAGACAACAGCACCGAATATGCTTCTGCATACGTCAATGCAAATTATGTAATCATGAACAAAGCGAAATGGAACTCCCTTCCGGCAAATACCAAGAAAATCATAGAGCAGCTCAATACTGAAACAATTGAGAAGATGGCAAAGCTGTGGGATGTACTGGATAAAGAGGGAAAGGATCTGTTAGTTCAGAAGGGCGGAAAGGTCCACGTCCTTTCGAAGGAAGAGAATGCGCGCTGGGCTGCAAAATTGAGCCCCATACTTGATGAGTATGTTAAAAACGCGAAAGCAAAGGGGCTGCCGGGTGACGAGGCTTTGAAGTTCTGCCAGGATTACCTGAAAGCAAACCAGAAATAAAGCTAACTTACATAAGGGGGATGTCTACTGATCCCCCTTATTTTTTCACCCGTTCCCTAGCCCACCAAAGATCTTCTTCTTTGCTCGATTAAACCAAGACAATTCGTTAGAACACGCTGTCGCGTATTTTGGCTAAAAACTCATATGTTGCCCGCAACTGACCGGGATGGTTTGACCTGTCACGCCGCTCGCTTCATCCGATGCAAGAAATAGCGCCACGTCAGCAACCTCTTCCTCGGTAGCCAGCCTTTTAAGCGAGCAATTCGACACAAGCTCTCTGAGCATTTCCTCCGTGGACATTTTTGTAGCCTCGGCTCTTTGCCTCACCACATTCAGAATCCGTTCACCCTGTATCGGGCCCGGGCTGACTGCGTTCACACGGATGTTATATTCCCCCGCTTCCACAGCAAGCGTCTCGGTAAGTCCAATCTGCCCCATCTTCGAACAACAATACGCGCTTCTCATGGGATATCCAGCCCTACCATCACCAGCCCTGCCTGCCTCAGAGACAATATTGATAATGGTGCCTGTTCTCCTGGGCATCATATGCTTTAATACCTCACGGGCGCAGAGCATGCTTCCCGTCAAGTTGATAGACAGAGTCTCATTCCATTGGCTTAAATCCATATCGGCCACTGTGACTGTCGGCCCGGCAATACCGGTGTTATTCACCAGGATATCCACCTTACCAAATCGATTAATGGTCTCTGCCACGCATTTCTGTACTTCTTCTTCCCTTGAAATATCTGCCTTTATAAAGGCAATCTTTCCACCTTTACCTTGAATCTCGCTACACGTTGCTTCTAGATCAGACAACGTCCGGCCTGCTATCATCACCGCAGCACCTTCCTGCGCAAAGGTGATAGCTATTTTTTTTCCAATATTTTTCCCTCCACCGGTGATTATGGCCACCTTGTCCTTGAGCCTCATCATTGGTTCCAAACCTCCTTCATGCGTTTTTTGAGCCAGAAATACTCATCTTTTTCATAGTCATAACTTGTTTTACGTGATATTTCAAGGGTGGGGTCTTCCCATTTTCTGGTTTACAAACCCCACGATTAGCACTTACGGGGAGACAGACTCGGAAAATCTCAAGAAGTGAGCGAGGCAAGGAACATTTTAATCATAAGACTCGGCTTAAGATAGGTTTTAATGAAGAACACAAGATTTCATGCTGCAATCATTAAGGTGCTTTCCATTTCAAGAAAAGGTAGACGGCAATTCGTATGGTGATATAAATAGAAATAAGCCAGATTAAGACTATGGCGGATGCCGCCACCCAATGCCTTCCTTTCATGCGACCATGATGAGACCTCGCTTCTTCTCTACATTCTTCCATAACCTCCTTTGGAATCATCTTAATGAGGAGAATGATTGCCACAGGAACAAGTATAAAGTCATCAACGTAGCCAATGACTGGGATAAAATCGGGGATGAGGTCGATCGGACTGAGAACATAACCCATGATTAAGACGGCAAATACCTTTGCATACCAAGGAACTCTTGAATCCTTAGCCGCCAAAGAGAGTGCATATAGTTCTTTCTTAAGAGCCTTGACTTTGACCTTCCATGACTTGGAATCCATGGTGCGCCTCATGTGAGATAGATAACATTGCTCCATATTTCTTACAATGGAAATACTACCTTGATTTCCTATTTTCTGCTACCAGAATGTTAACAGATTTTAGTGTCTCCTTCGGGGAGAAAAGCCTTCGCCTTTTAGGTGTCAAGTTTTTTCAAAATTAAACAAATCTGCAGTTTTTTGTGCGAGTAGTTTGTTTTCCCGTAAGCGGGATTTACATTTCCTAAGCACTGTGGGAATGGGGAAAAACCTTTTCCCTATTCCCACAGTGACGACGGCTTCATAATCATATGGTTCTTCCTTCCCAATAGAGCTTTCTCTTCATCTTTGCCTCGTATTTGAACTGTGAGAGTTTCACAAGGAGAAGAAATCTTTGGTTACCCAGGATGTATTGGGCGATCCCCGGTCTGTCCGTAATACCGGCAAGATGCTTGTGGGCGATATACCCTGGTGTTTCAGTCCCATGGCATAGAGGTGCTTCACATGGGAGGCATTGATGGAGGGATGAATGTTATACCCGATTATATATCGGGAAAAGAAATCGATGAGGATGATGAGGTACCACCGGATATGGTTGACAGGGAGTTTCGTCCAGTCGCAGCCCCACATGAGATTTCTTTGCCATACATGGTAGCGGGGTTCCTTTAAGGGAGATGGTCGTCTCTCATACGGTTCACCCTGGTTGAGTGCTTTTAAGTGGTGGTAGACGGAACTCATGGAAAGATAGATACCTTGACTTTGCAGCATCCCCTGGATTTGTCTGTGACGAAGACGAGGATAGCGTTCTTTTGTTTCTTCAATGGCCTGTTGTTCGAAAGGTCAGTTCTCGAATGTTTCGTCTGGTCTTTTTCTCTCCCCTGGGACTCAACCAGCCGTAATACGTGGAGCGTTTGATGGCCAATGCCTTTAGTGTTCCCGTTATGCTCTGACCCTTAACCTTCTGACCCTGGACAAATTCGATGATGTTCTTCTTCTGTTCTTCCATGAGCCGCCCTGGTCCTAATCCAAGTTCATCTCTTTTTTTAGGTTCATAATGGTTAGTGACTGATTGAGAACACGCTCCTTGAGCTTTCTATTGTCTTCCTCTAATTTCTTCAGATCCGGTGATTTCAGGGGCTTGGTATTGCGTAAGCTCGCATTTACCCCCACGGCGAGCTGCCGTTTCCACTTGTAGAACATGGAGCTCGGAATACCATGTTTTGCCAGGCCTTCCCGAATGGAGGAACAGCGTTCTATATCCTTGATGATATCAAATTTCTGCTGGGGAGTGAAGATGCGTCTTGGTTTCTGCTCACTGTTTTCCATGCCCTTATGCCTCCTTGTGTGTCACACAAAATGTAGCATATTTGTCTAATATCATAAAAAACAGATCATGTGGTGCGATGACTTTCGTACTGTAACGCTTCTGCTCAATGGAATCCTCCTGCCCATAGGTAAACCTGGCTGGAAGAATCTATAGTAGTTTTTTCTGACATTATTGTGATAGCAAAATTTAATCTGGGTTGTACTTACGGCGATAATAGCGTTTGAAAAAATGGCGCGGTAAAAGTCAACGACAGGTATGGAAAACATACCGGTACACCGTTGGGCACTGATATTGCAAATTATCGTATTATCAGGTGAAGTTTTTTTACTCGCAGCAATAAACATAAAAAAAGGAGGTTGATCGATGAAGTGTGGTAAATTTCTGGTATTCTGGATATTATTCATGATAATAGCCCCAATCACTCTCTATGCGGCTATGCTTACCATTGAAACAGCGGGGACAGGAACCGGTGTGGTTGCAAGTTCGCCGGATGGTATCAACTGTGATGGAAGCAAAGAGAACATAGCCCTCAACAAACCTGTCACCGCCTTGACGAACTCGGTTGATGGGTCTCCGGAAAACATTGTCGATGGGTTGTGCACTGAAACATATAGCTGCCCAGATGGCAGTTATTGGTATAGCTATCAGACATGTGGTACGAGCTATAACAGTTTTATTATTGACCTCTTGTCGTCTGTCCCCATAGAAAGCCTAATTCTTTATCCTTTGCAGATCTATTATTACACAATCTGGACATCCGACAACAACACTGACTGGATAGAACGCCATACGGATAACACGGGACCATACACAAATGCAATGGGCATTACGATCCCTGTCAATTGGGCCTATTCCGCGCGCTATATCAAGTATGAGGGTGCAAACACAACATGCGGGTATGCGGGTATGGGAGAATTTGAAGTTAATATCTCCAATGGCTGCATCTACGACTTTGACACCGGAACCGAGGTAACGCTCACAGCCACAGCGAATACAGATTCGGTTTTTGCGGGCTGGAGCGAAGGTACGGGTTCAGCATCAGGCTGCAACGGGACACAAAGCTGCACATTCAACATTACCGATGATTCTAAGGTCACAGCAACATTTACCAAACCCACCCTTTCCAGTGAAGAGGGCACGATCGGTACCCAGTTCACTATAACCGGCCTTGGCTTTGGCACCAAGAAAGGAAAGGTTCTCATTGGGGAAGTTGCCACAAAGATAGACAGGGGCGACTGGGCTGATGATTCTATTACCTGCACCTTGACGAGCGTACCTCCTGAGGGAATCCATAATGTAAAGATCAAACCATACAAAGCTGATGAAATCCCTCTCCCTAACGCCTTCACCGTGAAACCTCCAGAGATAGATTTCCTTGATTCTTATGATGGTGTTGCGGGTGTTTCTTCAATCACCATAAATGGGAATTTTTTTGGCACCAAGAAAGGAAAAGTGTATCTTGAGTATGTGAAGAATGATCAGCTCAAGAAGAAGAACTGCAGAGTCACATCCTGGGACATGGATAGCATCACCTTTCTGGTACCAAAGACATCAACAAGTTTCCCTCCGGGAACCTATCCATTGAAGGTCATAAACAAGGTGGGATTTACAGGAGCTCCATCAGACTTCACCATAAACTGATAATAGAGCAAAGCGATAGTAAAACCATACAATACGGGGCCGGGGGTAGCACCTCGGTCCCGTATTTTCAACCTTTAGTGAGTGTTGCACACGGTAATCTGCGCTTCACTTAGACGAGCGGCACGCAAGAGTAGTGGGTGTAACATTGCAATCCTAAGGCACCGGTTTCACAAGCATCTTACCCTGCCCAGACAGCATTTTACACAAAAGGTAGGTTTGTAGGGTACAATTTTCAGCCTAAATATCTCTGATCTAAAACAAATTGTGACGGTGAAACCGCACAACATCCGATTACGTATGATCGTTTATTGAAATGTATCACAATCAATATCTTGGAATGTTATGTCATTTCAGAATCTATCTTAGCTTGTCCTTTTGTCAGAAGGACTTCCGGCAACGCCTTCCAAGCCGGTGAGGAGGGCCTCGTTGTCGCCGGGTATTACCATTTCAAAGATGGAATCCACCACAGTATAATCATAGTAGCCGAGACGGGCCAGGGGTCTGATTTTGAGGATATCAAGCCGTCCGTCAGGGCCGATGACTTCATTCTTGATGTGTACCATGAGCACCCGACCTATGACGATATCAACTGTACCCATAAGTCCGTTGCCGGGCAGTCGAATGGTTTGATGATACCGGCATTCAAATTGTATGGGAGATTCTGCAACGCGGTAAGGTTTCACCCTTATTGAGGCTGCCTTCGTGAGACCTGCAAGCTCGAATTCATCGATATCAGGTGGCACCTCAGCCGCTGATCTGTTCATCGCATCCCGCAGATCATAGGTAGCCATATTGTAAACAAATTCGCCGGTTTGCTCTGTGTTCACAACAGAATCCTTTCTCTTTCCCAGGGTGTTCTGATTGGCTGCAAACATCACATAGGGAGGATCGAAGGTCAGATTCTGAAACTGGCTGTATGGCGCGAGGTTATGAACCCCATCAGGACTAATTGTTGAAATCCATCCTATTGGCCTGGGAATCACGCAGGATTTAAATGGGCTGTGTGCCAGGCCATGGTCGTTTTTATCGGGATCGTAGTGCATGGAGTAACCTCACTTATCAAGAGGTTCGCCGGGCTGGTGCTCGCTATACTTTAGCACTACATGCCCAGATAGCTCTTTTTTATTTCATCATTTTCCATCAAGTCCCGGGCTTTTCCCTCGGCAACTATGGCGCCTGTTTCCATCACGTACGCCCGGTCCGATATCTGAAGCGCTGCATTTACATTCTGTTCCACAAGCAGGATAGAAATCCCTGTGGAACGAAGGTTCTGGATAACCTGGAGGATAGTCTCTACCACAAGGGGTGCCAAACCAAGAGATGGCTCATCAAGAAGAAGAAGTTTGGGCTGAGACATCAGACCCCGCCCTATGGCAAGCATCTGTTGCTCTCCCCCGCTCATTGTACCCGCTTTTTGCATTAATCTTGATCTTAGTATAGGAAAAAGTTCAAAAACAGAATCGAAGAGCCGTGTCATTTCCTGTTTGGATAAATTGTGAACATAGGATCCTAAAATGAGATTTTGCCGAACGGTAAGATCTGCAAAGATCTGACGGCCCTCAGGAACATGGCTGAGACCCACCTTTACTATGAAGTCAGGTTTCTTGTTTGTGATATCCTGACCTTCAAACAGGAACTTTCCGCTGACTGCCGGTACGATTCCAGATATTACTTTCAAAAGAGTGGATTTTCCTGCACCGTTTGCCCCAACAAGACAAACAATCTCGCCGGATTCAACCGACATGGTAATATCTTTCAGTACCTTAACCCTGCCGTAGCTTGCAGAAACAGATTCCGCTTTCAACATCATTGTTCAAACCTGCATTCCGTTTGTGTTGTCCCCAGATACGCCTCTATTACCTGAGGGTTGGAACAGATGGCTTGAGGCGTTCCTTCTGCCAGTTTCTTTCCAAAATCAAGAACCACAATATCGTCCGCAATATTCATCACAAGCTTCATATTGTGTTCCACCAAAAGAATCGTGATGCCTTTTTGACGAATCGATCGAAGAAGTTCTGTGAAGCCTTCCACCTCAGTGTCGTTGAGCCCTGATGCGGGCTCGTCCAGCAAAAGCATCTTTGGATTCGTCATCAACGAACGAGCCAGCTCTACGAGCCGTTGGTTTCCGAATGGCAGGGAGCCAGGTGTGGCATCAGCAGCTTTTTCAAGACCAACAAACTTCAAGAGCTCCATAGCCTTGTCTCGGGCTTCCTTTTCTGCCTTATTAACTTTTCCCCTTCGAAAGATAGATTCAAAAAGGTTCGGCTTTAGCATTATATGTGCGCCAAGAAGCACATTGTCGATTACAGTGGCATTATTGATTGTGAACATCCGGATCAGTTGAAAGGTCCTTGAAAGACCAAGGCCGGCAACCCTGTCAGCGCTGCGGCCGACCACGTCATGGCCAAGAAAGTGAATATGTCCGCTATCAGGAGGCATTATCCCGTTTATTGCGTTCAACAGCGTCGTCTTCCCAGCGCCATTAGGGCCAATCAACGCCTTTATATGACCTGGCCTAACATCAAAACTGACATCCTCAAGGGCATGGATCCCCTCAAAGGTCTTGGTCACGTTATGAACGCTCAGGATGGCATCGTATTTGTCTGTCATTTCTCTATCCTTGCAAACATCTTTTCCCATATAATCGTGAAGATGCCAAAAAGTCCCTTGGGCATAAAAACAAGAACAACGATAAGGATTAGCCCGCTCAGTAATAGCTCGTAGTCGTGAATCTGATAGGTAAGCTCAGGAAGGAGCTTCATGAAGAAAGCGCCAAGGATCGGACCGTAAATTGTGCCAATGCCTCCAAGGAATAGCATTACAAGGATATTGATCGATGAGAGAACTCCGAAATCATCAGGCGCCAGGAACCCCATATAATGGGTAAACAAAGACCCAGCCATGGACGCAAAGATGCTGGCAAGAACAAAGATCCTTGTTTTGTATTTTGCTGTATCGACTCCGAATGCACGAGCAGCAATCTCATCACTGTGGATTGCAAGTAATGTTCTACCAAAAGGTGATCGCACAACAGCCAGACTGCTCACAATCACGATAATTACGACTGCCCACACAAAATAGTAATAGTGTACATGATTGCTGAGCACAAGACCAAAGATGCTGAAAGGTGGGATATCACGTAAACCAGAGGCACCCCCTGTGAGCCACTCAAGGCCGATAATCAAGGTCACGACAATCTCATTGAAGGCAAGGGTTGCCATGGCAAGATAATATTCTTTCAGGGCGAGAACAGGCCTGCCGAGGGCCCACGCAACAACACCTGTCAGAATCATACCGATAACCATGGCTCCGAGAGGACAAAAACCATATTTGGCAGTCAGGATACCAGAAGTATAAGCACCAATGGCAAAATAGGCAGCATGACCAACCGATATCTGACCAGTGTAGCCCATAAGCAGGTCAAGGCCCACTGCCAAAATCACATAGATACCTACAAAAATAAAAAGTCCGCTCCAGTAAGGAGACCCACCCGCCAGGGTCACCGGGTAAAGCGCTATGAATGCTAATGGGAGAATCCACCGGAATTGTTTCATCAGTTTCATGTGGATCTCCTATCCCTTGCCAAATAGACCGCTTGGCTTAAATATGAGAACCACCATGAGTAGAGAAAAAACAATAGTGTCTGAGAATTTGGAAGAGATAAGGCCGATTGTATAGGCTTCAACGGTCCCAAGAAGTAATCCCGCAACAACAGAACCAACTATACTGCTTAAACCACCTATAGAAACCGCGATAAAGCCTTTGACCATGGGCATAACACCGCTCCCATACTGCATGAACAGGAGAGGCGCAACCGCCATGCCCGCCAGCGCCCCGATCCCGGATCCCCATGCCCAGGCCAATAACGCTGCCCTATCCGTACTTATTCCCATTAAGCTTGCCCCAAGGCGGTTTTCTGCACAAGCCCTCATGGCAATACCAAGCTTCGTTTTTTCAAAAAATATCCAGATCATAAATAAAACAACAATGGTAATACCGATTATCCAGAGGACCTGGGGTTGCAAGGTTGCGCCTAATACCGGAATAGGGCCCCCGGAAGAAAAGGGCTTTAGGATATGAGATTCTTTTCCCCAGATGAGAAGGGCGGCACCTCTCAGTGCAAGCGAAATAGCGATAGTCATGACAATAAGATTGCCGACGCCCGCATCTTGGATAGGTTTAATAAGCACACGCTGCACAAGGGCACCAAGCACGGTCGAAATCAGGATTGAGAGAACAAAGGCCAGAGGCATCGGAAGCCCTTTCGCTACAAGGGTAACCATCACGAGGGCTCCGATGACAAAGAATTCGCCCTGGGCAAAACAGATGAGCAGGGACACCTTATAGACGATCACAAGGCTCACCGCAATCAAAGCATACATGCTTCCTGACGTAAGGCCGCTGAAAAGAAACTGTACGATGTGAGAAAAATCAGTCATCTGTCCTAATCCTTAAGAATATCGATATAATATTTAGCGGCCACGCAATTAACCCACCATTGTTATTTCAGCAGAACCTGCCATTTCCCATCTTTCACCGTAAGAACCATCATATCCTGAAGGACAGTGCCATGGTGATCTGTGGGAGAAAAATTATAGATACCATTCATACCAACCAACCCCTTTGTCTTTTCAATGGCATCACGAAGCTTTTCGCCATTCGCAGACGGGACTGCCTTCAGCGCAGCGGCAATGATATCTACAGCATCAACCATTTCTGCTGAATAATAATTGGCAGGCTCACCGAACTTCTGCTGGTGCGCCTTGCTGAAATCAAGAATAACTTTCTTGCATGGGTCGCTGTCAGAAATTGATTCAGGTGCAGCAGCCCTTCCCGCCGGAACAAGGATGGGAATGTTCACATTGGAAACAAGTTTTAGGAAGCCGGGATTAGCATTACCATGTGATACAAGAACAGGTATATTCATGCCGAGTTGAGCCATGCTCCGCGCTACAAGGGCAGCAGGCTCGCCGGTACAGAAAGAAAAGACTGCCTGCGGACCGAGTGTGCGCAACTTGGCAAGCTGGGCCGTAATATCGGGAGCTTTTACGTCAAATCGCTCTTCACCTACAATCGTTATGCCATATTTAGGCGCATATTTGCGTGCCAGACCTCCTCCCAACTCGCCAAGGGGGCCTATGGGCATCAGAAGAGCAACCTTTGTTATGCCTTTACCCTTAAAATATTCAAAGGGTCGCTCCACAGCAAAGTCTGTCTTGTGGGCGCTATTAAAGACATAATAGTCTTTTTTGGGATCGACCTCATAGCCGGATCCGATAATTGCGGGAATCTTATATCTGTTTCCAATAGATGCCACAGCGCCCGATATAGGAACGCTTGCCGTTCCTATCATCGCGATAACCCCGTCCTTGGAAACCAGCCTCTGGGCAACCCTAGATCCCGTCTCGGGAGAGGACTGATCATCATAGACAACTAACTCCAGGGGTCTGCCATTCACTCCGCCGGCCTTGTTGATTAACTCCACCTTCAACTCAGATCCTTTTTTCTTGTACTCACCCAGCCATGACAGGTAACCGGTTAAAGGAAATATTCCACCAATCTTATAGGGCGCTTTCGCCTGGGCCATGACGGGCCCAACCCCCGTAAACATAACAAAAACCAGGCAAAGTATCATCAAAACGAAAAGCTTTTTCATAAGCAGACCTCCCTACTTGTTATTTCAAGCACCGTCATAATTTGAATACCTTTATAGGCGTGCTTGATTTCATTTTTTTCAAAGAAGTACATTTCGATAGCATGATTTAAGCATCTATGAAAACCACTGTCTTGTACTATTCAGTTCTTTTTTTGGATAATATTGCTGTGGTTTAGGTAACTGCTACGAATCCTGCGCCGATAGAAATCCTTTTCGGGAGATCTCTCTATAGCTTCCAGGGGTTTTATTCAGACATTTTTTGAAGACCCTCGTGAAGTAACCTTGATCCATGTATCCCACTTCATGGGCGATTTCGCAGATGGTCATGTCCGTGTCTCTCAACAATATTTTTGCTTTATCAATCCTTGTCCTTGCGATACAATCAGAAAGCGTCAGGCCATACTGGCTTTTCATCCGATGGATAAGGCGTGACGGGCTGAGGCAGACCTCACGGGCCATTCTGTCAACGGTGAGGTTCTCGGCAAAATGCGTCTCAATAAAGCGGAGGATGTTCTTCAATAATCCCTCGCCTCTTTCCCGCTGTCTCTCGCTGAGCAGCTCCATAGTTTCTCTGAATGCCCTCACAGTCCAAAAACAAAGTGCCTCCTGATCTTTCAGGTACACCCATTCCAGCACATACTTAAACTTGAGCTCTATGAGTTTTTCAAGGTCAACCCCCTCCTCACTCGCCGCTGCATCAAATAAGGCATGAAACAGTTCTGATACGGCAAGCTTAAGCGGTTCAAAGGCTTCATAGTATTGCAGGAGCGAAATGGTCAGCGAACGACACAAGCTCTCCTTAGCTTTGCTGTAATCTTCTTCACGGATAGCATGCATCAACTCCTGTTTCTCCCGACAGGAGAGTCTGACTGCAAAACAGGGATCGGCTTTGAGGTTTGTACAACTTAACCCGACCTGAGCAGCGAGCATTTTTGTAGACCCAGGTGTTTTATGGGCAAGCTTAAGCGCTTCAGTGGATGGTTCATTGAATGCACGGGACAACCTGAAAACCAAACTTTTTTTGTTGTCGCTATGGATTGCTTCAAATACCCCAACCGATGAAAATCTTTTTGTCAGATGCCACGCCCCATCCTGAACGTCCAGAAGGACCATATGTTCGACCTGAGTACCATAATGGTCTATGGGTGATAGATCATAAACACCCTGCATACCTTCAAACCGCTTTATGGCCTCCACAGCATCCCGTAAAATCCTTCCGTCTGGCCGACCCGAAGAACGCAGACCCTCAGCCAAGAGATCGATTGCATCGGCCGACTCTGCCGAACAATAGTTGGCTGGTTCACCAAACCGCAGGACATGCTTTTCGTTAAAGTCTGCTACCTTGTTTCTGCATGGATCCCCATCAGGTATCGATTCCAGGATCATTGTTCTCCCTGAGGGCACAATAAGGGGCACCTGCGCGCGGGAGACCAGTTTCAGGAATGAGGGGTTGGCGTTGCCATGCGATACAAGCAAGGGTATATCTATTCCAAGCTGGGCCATTTTCACTACCAGACGAGCGGCCGGCTCCCCTGTTACAAAAGAGAAAAGCGCCAGGGGCTTCAGGCCCTTCAATCGTTCCAACTGGGATGTCATTTCCGGTATGCTTACATCGAACCTTTCCTCTCCAACTATCTTTATGCCCAGCTGGCTGCCTACCTGTCGACCAAGCCAACTCCCGAGGTCGCCAAGGGGGCCTTTTGGCATCAGAAGGGCAATCCTGTCGATTCCTCTTTCGATAAAATGTTCAAATGAACAGGCAACTGCAAATTCAGTCTTATGGGAGGTATTAAAGACAAACAGATCCCTCAGGGGATCAATAGCATATCCGGAATTGAGAAACGCTGGAACTTTATATTTGTTCGCAACACGGGCCACTACTCCCGAGATCGGCAGAGAGCCCGTACCAACCATGGCAACGACTCTGTGTTTGAGAACCAGCGTTTCAGCGATTTTTTCTGCCTGTTGAGGCGAAGACCGATCATCATAGGCCACGAGCTTGAGACGATTTCCGTTAATACCGCCGGCCTCATTAATCAATCCAATCTTGAGCTCTGCACCCTTCTTCTTGTAGTGTCCGCTCCAAGATAGGTACCCAGTCAGGGAGAAAATTCCTCCGACAAGAAGTTCCTCATCGTTCTGTCGTTGCGGTATGGACTGCATATTCTTGAGAAACCCCCAGGCCTGTGCAATGTATTGCGCTATTCTACAATGTTCAGACGAAAAGTCAAATGGAATTTACAATAAAAACGCGTACAGCCACCATACGGTAAACAGCGGCTGGCAAGGTTAGTTCTAAATAAATGTTTACTTGCAGGAACATTTCCCTCTCAGGTAGTCAAGCACTTCGGAAAGACTGTCAAAAAGAGGGTGGCCGCGGCCATCATTCCAGACATTCCTGAGACCGGTTCGTACGATACCTGCTTGTGCAGCTTTGTCCAGAGTCCATATGCTATCGTCCACAATTGCCCAGGCATCATTGAATAAAACTGTCTTATCATTAGTTAAATGCAACTCGTCATAAATTAGCTCGCATTTTTTGAGCCACCTCTCTGTTGCATCTCGTGCCTTCTCGTCTCTGATGCTTGCGATAATAACAAAAAACCCCATATCCTTCAGGTTAGCAAGAAAATCCCGCGCCTCCGGATATGGCTCGAATTGATCTTGTCTCATGTGGATCTCTTTCAAGACCCCGTATAGATCCTCTCTCGGAATATAGCCCTTCAACCTGGTCTCTCCGCGCTTCAAATCTTCGACAGGTATCTCGGGGTTGTATCTTTTAAGATATTCAAAGAAGACCGGCGCCAGGTCCCAGAGGGTGTTGTCTATATCGACAATGATTTTTTTCATCAGTGATGTGGCAATGGTAACAGAGGAGTCTACCCATGTCAACAAAAGTTGCGCTTCAGGGCAACCGTCAAGGGATTTGTTGCAATAATATCTTAGAGGGATTACGAATAGAAAGTCAGCGTAACAAAAAATTTGCTAGGAGCGATACCACATTCGGTGGGAAGATAATTTATACATCCTCCTATGGCCTTATTTCAACAATCGTACCGTTTGGTGCTAACCTGGCAATTTCCTCTATCTCTTCGTCTGTAACGGCAATACACCCTTTCGTCCAGTCAACCTCTGTGTGAGAATCACCAACCCAGGAGAAACCATTCTTAATGCCGTGGATCATGATGTCTCCGCCTGGAGAAAAACCAAGTTCTCTTGCTCGCTTCTTGTCTTTTTCATTCGGATAAGAAATACGAAGAGATTGGTGATAACGGCTGTCCTTATTTCTAGAATCTATGATGTAGAATCCCTCAGGGGTTTTATTATCACCTTGTTTTTCTTTTGGGCCAATCGGGTTTCCTCCCAGGGCTATTTTGTAGGTCTTGAGAATCTCGTCCCCTGAGAGCAAAGTCAATCGCCGTTCTTTCTTTTCTATCAGAATCTTATCTGCCGGTTCCTTCCTGAGTGAAAAAACCTTTTGTTCCAGCAGTACAATCTTTTTTTGCAGTGTTACAATCCAACTTTCCTTGGTTTTAACTTCTTGCTGGAGATTCTCAATTTGCGCTTTCTGCGCAGCGATTGTTTTATCCTTGATAATGACATTTTTGATATTGAATATCATCATCTCGCTATCTCGCCTATACACGCTTTCCGGATAATCCTTTATAAGCTTCTGAAAATATTCCAGAGATTTCTGATAATCTTTTTTCTCATTGCCAGGATACGCATAAATAATACCCATCTGAAAAAGAATCCTGTCACGCACCGCGGGATAGTTTTCAATAATCTGCTCATACGTGCGTAGAGAAGCCTCGTAGTCTCCATGGCTAAAAAAATCATTCGCTTCCTGGAAGATTGACCTGGCCTGAAGACCATCCCCAACGTAGCTGAGTCCGAATGCTAGAATTGGTGTTATTATTATGCAGATGAAAAAAAGGCGAAGATGCTCACCGAGCCTGCTTTTCTTTTTACACATATACCTCTTCATATTTGTTAATAATTAGTTTGCTGATCGGACAACCAGTACAATTCGTAATACATACAAAACATGTACCACATTTTAAGCTCAAATTCTGCAAATTTGTCAGTATTATGGATTGACAGGATGATCACACTAAGGTTCAGACAGGCTTGAGCTGTGGGATGGGAGGAAGTGAGAGAGTATTGAAACCCACCCACTTCCTTTCCGGAGAACCAAAAGTAAAGTCAAATAGCTTCCCAAATAATTGTCTTACTTCTTCATTGATTTCTTGAAAACCTCGTCGGCTTTTGCCGCCTTTTCATCGGCAATCCTCTCTCTTTCCTCAGCCTTCTTCACAGCTTCCTCGGCTCGCGTTGCGGCTTCATTTGCCTTTAAGGTAGCTGCATCGGCTGAAGCCTTTGCTGCCTGAGCATCCATGGCTGCCTGATCAGCTTTCGCACGATTCTGCATTTCCTGCGCCTGAACTTGCTCGAGGTCACCTTTTGTAGCACAACCAACCATAGTCATAGCAAGAACAATCATCATTGAAATTACAAAAAGACCCTTCTTCATTATCTTGTCACCTCCTTTTTGTTCATAGCTCACTTTATTTTGTCAGTTGCTATTTAAATAAACTCTGCTTCACAAAAAATCCATATTTTTATCAGTCTCATTTATCTTCATGTTTTTTGGCAGAAAAATCCCCGCCTAGTTCACTTCTCATAAGCAATTGGCATGCCGCGTAGAGTGTCTTTGAAATAACATCTTGATATTTAATCAGAATAACACGAAAAAATATGCCAGATAAAGGTGTTTTGGAGGGTTTTTACTACAATAGGAAAAGGTGAAAAGCGAGGAATTGGTTTAACTACCCAAATATACTACATTTTCATATGAAGGGGATCTCCTACACCTATTCGCCTTCAGTGGAATTCAGCATAATGCCCCATCCTTACCACAACAGATATAGACGATAGTATAATTCAACCGAATCTTTTTACCCTCTGGAAATTTTGTGGATTAGATATACTCCCATGAAAAGGCTATTGAAATTGTCTTGATGCCTTGCCATCTTTAAGATTCATGGTTCTTTCTGTCGCGTCCGGTAAGCTGTGCTAAAACCTCAATACTTCGTCCACTTACGATCATGGGAAAGAACGGGATCGATCATTACTTCCTGGCAGGTTCAACTAATATACCGTCTATTTCCAAATCAATTTTCAAGCGTTTTATTGCTTTTCTAGCTTCAATGATATCATTGAAAGGACCGGCCATGACACGATGTCTGTCACTTACCGACAGAACCGTTGCCGGGATTGGTGGGCCCTGATGGCGGATAATTGCCGCAAGTCTGGCAGCATCCAACTTGTCATTCATATTAGCAGCTAAGACATACCATGCATCTACTTTCAACTCTGGTACTTCAGGCTTGCCATAGAGTTTGTCCGGGTGTTTGATTTCCACGATTTGTGGAATCCCCGTTTCAATGCCCTGACGGATCTCAAATATGGGAACAGGAATCCCTCTTGCTTCAGCCAGCACTTCCTTGACTTTTTTCCAGTCAATTGTGTGCTCGGTTTCCTTTTCAACATACATCAATTTTGTATATATCTTCTCCAGATCAACAGCGGCAAAATCCTCTGAAGGGCCATGAACTTCAAGGTAAACCATCCCATTACGCTGACCAACAAGATACGGCTGGTTAACAATTGATACAGGTGTCTTGACGGGGGTGTCTGCGTAAAGCTTCTTTATATCTTCCGGGTAAAGTCTTATGCAGCCATTGGTTGCTTTAAGTCCAATGCTGGCAGGTTTATTCGTACCATGGATCAAGTAAGTTGATCTACTCAGATAGAGCGCATATTCTCCCAAGGGATTTTCAGGCCCCGGCAGAACTTTAGCCGGTAGGGGATCTCCTTTTTTTCGATGGTCCTCAGCAATTGAGGCAGGCACATACCATGTTGGCCTGGTTGCCTTGCGCGCCACATACATTTGACCAATGGGTGAGGGTCGCTCTTCTGTCCCGACGCCTATTGGGTAGGTGGACACAACCAGTGATTTACTATTCCCTTTAAATTGAAAGAGCCTCATGGCGGCCAAATTGATCACGATGCCTTTTCTTGGGGTGTCCGGCAGAATAAAGCTAAGAGGCAACATGATACGTTTACCGGTCACAGGTACCCATACATCTACACCGGGATTGGCTGCGCCGATTTCGTTGATTCCCAAACTAAAATGTCTTGCAATATCCGGTAGCGTATCTCCCTCTTCCAGTCGGATGACCGCCAACTGGCCAATGACGTCATCTTCTTTCGAAACCGAAAAGTCATTTCGCTCCAAATAGTCTTCCTGAAGAATAGGAAATGGTGAGGGCTTTTCCAGCATGCTTTTTATTCCAGCACATCCATAGAAAGATAGAATAAATATGGACAAAGCCAGAAGATAAGCCCATTTAGACAAGAGTGACGGTTTAATAATTCGGCACATAGGTCAATTAAGATACCTTTCTTAACCAAAAAAGTTAAAATCATTGCCCAGTTGAAGGCAGGATAGAATTGATGTGCAAGATTCAATTCCACCACGAGAGCAATAACGTGCAATTCAAAATATATACCAAATATGCACGTAAGGGTGCAAGCTTGACCATTGAAGTGTAGTTCTGCTGGCTGCATGATATCTTTATATATTCGAACCTTGTTTCTGAAACACTTTCAAAGAACGCCAGAAGCAGGCATATGAGAAAGACAAATCCCTCTAGCGGCTAAGCAGAGAAAAATCGTAGGGTAAGAAGATTTTTTTCTGTAAGAGGCTTTAGGTCAGACGTATTGGGCCCTGCCGATGCATCATTACCTACTATAATTAATTCCCCCTCTCTTCAAAGTACGTTTGATGACCGGCACTGCAAATGTCAACTGCGTACATTACGCGACCAGCTTCCACTTAGTGTACTGAAGCTGCTGCCATTGTCTCCGATAGTCAGGTTTAGCCCGATACGTTGCTCTTGCCTGAAAAGCGCTCAAGAACCTGTTTTCCTTGTTTTCTTATAAATTGAGATATTGTCTCATTTCCATCTGTCTATTGCGTGCGAGGAACCGGTATACGAAAAAGAGTCAAGAACTTTCCAGTTTGGGACCCCTTCTTTGACAGCAAAAGCTTTCCAGACAACTGTTACTCTCGGGCCATCTATTGTAACCAGAAGGTAGCCATGGTGATCAGAATTACTGTACTCTCCTTTCACCCTGTCGCCTTCCAGATAGTTTCCTGACCACGATCTAAGTCGGCCTCCCCCGGTACCTGCGATGATCTGACGAATCTGATTAGCGGCTTTGTCCATGATCAGGGCGCGATTGTAAAGATGATCGTGACCACAGAAATAGAGCCTTGCACCTGCCTTGCCGATGCTATCCCAGAAAACATCCCTGTCTTGTGGATAGAAAGCGAGGCAGTCATTGTGTTTCACCTGAAAGGCGGGTTCATGGCCGAACACAAAAACATGAGGCTTCTTGTTCTCGGCTAATTGTCGGTCGAGCCATGCCTGGTTGATTCTATGCTCATGGCTGCCAAATTGATCAAGCCCAACGATAAAGGCATTTTTGTGGGTAAAGCTATAGGTGAACACTTGCTCCTCCGAGGGCCCGTTTTTTGGAATGTATGGCTCGAAAAAGGATTTCCGGAACGCCTCTTCCAGCAATTCAAGAGATCCTGGGGGTGGCTCCAGATGAGTTGGGAGGGGAGGAAGAACGGTACGTTCAGGACCGGAGTCATGGTTGCCGCGAATAGGATAAATTTGTATTCCAGCACGGTAAACAGGCATCATGGCCGCCTTCCAGTTGGCATATTGCATCTGATAATCGGTACCGCCGTTTCGGAACCAGCCGTTGACAAGATCTCCGGCAACAAGCAATAGATCAGGCTTTTCTCTGGCGATGTCTTCTGCGATTGCCGTCACTATCAAATCATTTATACAGGATTTCCCAGGTACTTCCCTATTGTCCCCCTGGGTGTCACTTACAACCGCAAACCTCCACGGAATGGAGTCTTCCTTGCTTACTGAAGATAATAGACAACCAGAGAGAAAAACAGATAGAACCAGTAGGGCAACAAGAAGATAAGGGCTATGTTTTCGTACCATCCTAATTTCTATCATAGTTTATCCTCCCGATGGATGACGGCCATTGTGCCCTGGTTATAAAGGTTACGGGCGAAACACTCTACGGAAATATCAGTACCTGTCACCATGTGCATGAACATGCTTTTGTTACCCACTGCAATGCTCTTGCCCGAGAAACAGCTTGCAAAAGTGCCGTGAGGAATCGATGTAAAGTATCCAGAAAAGGGATACTCTCTGGCCGAATCTACTTCATCAAAGTATTTGTATCCCGTTGGGTAATCACAGAAGCGGTGCTTCCCCGTGCTGATGGTAAGGTATTGAGCATCTCCCGGTTCGTAGTAAAACCATTCCTTGCCGTTTCGACATGGTATATGAGTCCACGGGAACTCTCCGACTCCTACACCCTCAATGACGATCAATGCAACCTTGTGATTAGCAAGACTGCGCTCAAGCAGACTCTTTATGTCGGTGATATTCTCTATACTCTCTCCGGGGGTGTAAAGAGGAACGGTAAAATTGAGCGAGGGTATCATCACGGGTCTCTTCATGGCACCACTTATAGTTCTGAAAGCCAAGCCATCGCGGGCAAGCATCAGATATTCTGGTATCCGCACGGCCTGCTCTGGCGTTGCACCGAAAAGTCTACAAACTTCAGAGCGCGGAACGATCCGCTCGATCTGTGTATTATTGTTTAAAGCGCTTAGATCATCATGGCTTGGCCCGTGGAGTCCCGCGTAACGGGCTGACCAGTGAGTTGACACAGCAAGGCCGTCTATCTCAGTCACATCGATAACTCCCCGAAGGGGTGTCATATTTCCTGTCCCTATCACAATGCCTGTAAAACCAGACGCATCAATAAAACGTCCAGCTTCAATGAAAGCCTCGGAAATGGTCTGTGCCCGCTGTTTTTCTGTCATGTTATTATAGCGGCTAGAAAAGTATTGAGCTGCATAAGTGAGGAAGACAAAACTCGGCTTGTAGTTTTGCATAAGGTCCAAAGCCGTATCGGTGACCCAGCGGTTACTTGCCCGGTCCATGTCGCCAGGATAAGGGTGCCTCCGCAGCAGACCTTTCACCATGTCGATAAGAATTCCATTTCTTTCAATTTTCTCACCGGTCCGCAAGTCCAGCATGGTCTGCCACTCCCGCGCATCAAGGATTGTGATGCTCATGAGCACCCCCCTCCAAATCACTTTGCACTTCTCCGGTCAGAAGCCTGATCTCTCTGCCGCATTGGTGACAATGCTTTCGTTTGCAAAGAAATTTATTCAGCTTGTCACCCCCACACCCCAGGCTAAATCGCTCGATGACAACACTGCCACAAGCGGGACATATGGTATTAACCCATTCAGATCCAACAAAGTTATGAAAGTAGATATATGGAAGTTTTCTTCGTGCAGACTGCAACGCCCCATCGATAGCCTGAATATTGGGATAGTTGGCGTCCTTCATCTCATCCTCGGGAAGGAGCCGAAACACATGCCAGGGGATTTCAGGGTCAATACCTGCCAGAAGGCCAGCGATTGTCTCAATCTCAGTGTCATTTGCCCCCTGAATGATTGGCGTTGTAACCTCGACATGACGGTCTACGGCGAGCCGCCTGATATTGCGGAGAACTGGTTTTGACGATGCGATTCCAATGTATTTTTTATTGAAACGGGAAGAGAGGCCCTTCAAGCTTACGTTGAAGAAGGAGAAAATCGACGCCAGCAGTTCTATAGATTCCTCAGTGGCGTAGCCGTTGGTGAGGCAACCCATCGGAATGCCTGCCGACTTTGCCCTCTCTCCCAGGTCCAGAAGAGAAGGGATAGAAACGGTAGGCTCATTCACGTTAAAAACAATGTTGCTGCAACCAAGCTTCTGAGCTGTTTCTATCAGTTTAGAAGGAGAGAAAAGATACATATGGCCCTGCAGAAACTCTGGATCTTCCTTCGCAATGTAGGCATTAGAACAGTAGCGACAGCGGAAGTTACAGCTCGATGTCCCTATGGCCATGCTTCTGGCTCCAGGATAGACGTGATAGAAAGGGAATGACTCAATGCGAGATATTCCGCAGGCACTCCAGCTGTGGGGAAATCGTTCCTCCACACCGTTTTTGCCTGTTGCATACATACGGCAAAATCCCGTTTCGCCCGGCTTGATAAGGCACCTCCGTTCGCAATAGCTGCATCGCATACGTTGTATCCTCCGTATTTACCATCGTTGTTATTCTCTTTTAACCGACCTTTCCGTCTGAAGGCTTACCTTGTTGAACCTTTCGGCGGCGAGAAGGTCAAGCACGTCAACACAGGCCTGAACTGTAATGTTTTTGTCCGCTCTTACCTGGATTGGTGCACCCCGATCCGCCTGCGCAAGACGTTCCCGGAGTCCATTGATGGACACTGGGGTTGAATTAAAATAAATTATTCCTTTTGCGTCAATTATAATGGTTTGAGATTGCCTAACTTCATTTTGTACACTCGAAGCCTTTGGCAATGTCACAGGTATGACGCCACTAACCACAAAGGATGATGTCGTGAGGACAATCGTGAGCAGTACGAGCATCACGTCCACAAGGGGAATGACGTTCATGTAATCAAAGCTTTTCTCTTCCATTTTGTATCTCCCAGCGAAGCAGCAATTCTTTCACCGATTTAATCAAAAAATTGTACAGGATAACGGCGGGTATAGCGACCACGAGGCCAATGGCTGTTGCCTTCAGGGCAAGGGCAAGGCCGGTCATTATTTGGGTGGTGTCCGCAAGCCCTTGTTTTCCTATGGTTGCAAAGGTGAGCATAATCCCGAGCACCGTGCCGAGCAAACCAATATACGGGGCGTTACTGCCAACTGTTGCAATGAGGTGAAGACGACGGGTGAGGTCAAGCTCCAGTTCCCTTCTGTCTGTATAGCCGTCAAGGCGTACCTTGCGGAAAAAAATCTTTCGTTCTATTGCCACCGCCACGGCGACCACGCTCATCAATACAAGAAATCCGATAACTACAAAATCAACTGCGTAGTGAAGCCAGTCCATACAACATTACTCCTTTTGTTAGAAATTATTGACGTAAAACAGCTTTTGCCTCCTGGGGATTGAGATCTACCCCGAGGAAGAGTCTGAAGAACTCCTGTGTCTCACTCACCATATTAGCACGGTACTTCTCTGGATGAAGAATGCTTGCGAGCCATTTAGCACCAAGAAGACGCATAAAGGATGGGGGACGGTCGAACCAGTTGAAGGGCTGGTTTGGGATCAGATAAACCTTTTTGTTCTTCACTGCCTTTATCCGTTGCCACCTTGGATCAGAAAAGACCTCTTTGTAGAAAACATTCTCCATGACCAGTATTACATCGGGGTTATAGAGCATGACCTGTTCAAAGGAAATTTTCTCCATACCCATAGGATTCCTTGCCTGGCAACGGTGAACATTATATCCTCCCACAAGAGGGATAAGTTCTGCATGTTGTGACGAGTGGCACTCTGTGCTTAATCCATCGACGCCTTCCGCGTAGTAGACGAGAACCTTTTTTTTAGCAGATTGAGAGGCTACAAATCTTGTCATTTCCGAGAGAGCCCTGCGGGCATATGCGGCAAGCTCATCTCCACGGGCCTCACGGCCAAGTATTCGACCTAAATAAAGAAATGCCGCCGGATAATCCCAAATAGTATCCAGGGTGACACTGATTACGGGAATGGGCATCGTTTTCAGGGTCTGGTCGACTTTCCCGTTTATGGCGGAGGTTCTCTTCCATGTAATAATGAGATCTGGGTTGATTTTCAGGATCATTTCCAGATTTGGTACATTACCGAGCCCGAACCACCCGCCGAGCACCGGAAGTAACTGCATTTCTTTCCTGAGATACGGCTTTTCATGCTCACGGATAGGGACAGTAAGGCCTGCAAGCATAGTGGGATCAATAGCATACAGCAAATTAGTTATTGGCGGCGATGGACTGTAGACCTTCTGTGGGCGGTCAGGAATAGAAGCGTTTCTTCCAAACATATCGGTGAGTTCCCTGCTTTGCGATGGTATTGCAGAAACCAAAACAATAAGGAGACAAATGGAGAGTGCACGCAAGGTTTTACACAATTTAAATTGACTTTCTAGTTTTTGTTTTGTCATAACCGGGCTTCTTTATCCTTTGTCCACCACATTACCGCCCAACAACATTGCCGTGGATAAGGTAACCGCCAATCGTCCGCGACTCGTACAAGGTGCTGCCTGAGGTATACCCTGACCTTATCTTCTTCTTCTGCTGTAATTCCGCGAAACATCCATTTCTGGCCATCCAATGCTTCTTCCTGACTTTTCCACTGATTGCTATGCTGCTCGAAAATAAAAGACACGTTGGCCATAATGCCCATCTCATAAAGTAAGTTATAATAGTAGATGTAATCCGGCCCCATCTTGAGCTTCCGGCCTGTCGACTCGAATAGTTGTTTGTCGAAAGGTCCTGTGCCGACAAATGTAGAAATGTAGACAGCCTTCCGAGCAGTCTTGTTCAGTTTGATGATCAGGGTCTTTGCATCGTCGCTGATGAGCGACCGTGAGGCAATAGCTATGTCGTAGATGCCAATCCCAAGGTTTTCCCAATTGTCTTCCCAGCGCCCCTCGATGGTTTGGATATTCATTATACCTCCAATGCGGCACCGCCACTCAACCGTGTGAAGCATCTGTTTCGAGAAATCAACCGCGGTAATGGATTTTACCTTTTTGGCGAGAGGGATGGCTATTGTCCCGCCTCCACAGGCCATGTCGAGAACAGTCCAGTCCCTATGTGGTTGCATGAGTTCAATGAATGCCTCCGGGTATCCTGTGGAGGCCGCATGTTGAGAAAATTCCTGAGCCCGCCCATCCCAGTAATCCCGTTTGTCTACCGGGGCAGGTTTTTCTTCTTTGTTGTCCGCAATTTTTCGATTTCCATTCATAGCCACTGTCTTTATCCTATACTGTATTGTTCTTTCAGCAAGCATTCGCAGCCGTAATGAGCCCGCCCCTAAGATTCTGCCCGAAACAATAATTTCGAGACCTACAACGGCGGAAGGTGTTGCAGTATCCTTTGTACATCCTGGTCCGTTAATGCTTTTCCGTAAACTTCTGAATAAAATGTCTTCATTTCCTTGATCATGTCCCAGTCTTTAAATAAGTCAGGATAGAATATCTTTGCCATGTATATCATGAGAAGCACGCCTTCGTTGCTCGCATGGTCCCATGCATAGACGCCCATGGGAATGCGGTATACCTTCTTGTTTTTAACCGCTTTTGTATTTGCCCAATTGGAGCTGTTTGTTACGATATCAGAATCAAGGTATCCACTGAGAAGAATAATGTCCGGGTCCCACGACAATATCTGCTCATTGGTGGCTTTTGCGTGGTTATCATTGAGTGCCTGCGGCAGATAATTCCCACCGGAAACTTCCACATTCCAGTGCATCACGCTTCCCATTCCCTGACTACCTAAAATGCTGCCGTGCAGACCGCCATAGTAAACGCTTGGCCTGTTTTTTCTATCTATTTTTGACGTTATGGAGAGAATTTGTTTAACCTTTTTGTCGAAATACTCGTTATATTTGTCCGCTTTTGCTTTCGCGTCTGGCCCCAGAAGATCACCAAAGAAGGTTACCTGACCTTTAAAACTTTCCATATATTGATCAAGATTCATGGGTCTCTTGTCGGACGAGAATGCGCACACGGTTCTTAACCCCACCGCACCGTACTGTTCCCCTTTCGTCATCCCTGGTGTATAGAGCACAAAGTCAATGTTCATATTCGCCATCTGTTCCGGTGTAACGCCCTTGTTGGTCTGAGCGTTTTTTATCTCCGGATAAAACTTGTACGCCCATGGAGATTGTTCTGCCATAAGGCTTATAGAATCCCCTTTACCGAGAGTCATGATTTTTTCCGGAGAAACACAATGCATACAGGCTATTCTCTTCGGGTTGACAGGGATTTCCACCCTTTTGCCGCACATGTCAGTTATTGATTTGTAATCTCCAGCGTAAAGCGAGGTATTATCTGAGACCAGTCCGTGAAGCATAAATATCAAAAAAATTAGTACAAGATTTTTTGTTCTCATTTTTCACCTTTCATTTGCTTTGTTAATTATGGTTTCCTTTTTTATCCCTCCAATCTTTGGACGATATCATCATAACTTTTGATCTTGGTCACAAAGCGGATTCCACCCTTCTTCTTGAGCTGCATGAAACCGGCTCCCTCGCTTACCGATCGCAACACTGTTTCTTTGTCCGTCACCACGCTCCCTGCGAGCATGTCTATACCGTAGTCGAAGAGCACCTCGAAGAGGGGCGTTGTGGGCCCGAGCAGCATTTTGACGCTGTCTTTTCGGCAAAGTTTAAGGATACCGGGAAGGGTATTGTTAAGGAGGGTTGTACCTGATATTACAACAATGTCTGACTGAGGGATAAAATCATTCCCTCTCCCTTCAGGGAAGTCACCCGGCCTCGGCTGTTTTTCTATGATCCACAGATTGCTGGCTTCTCTTCTAAGGGTGTCCAGAAAGGGAAAGTGGCCTATGACAGTAATGTTCTTTCCTTTCCCCATGTTTTTAACTATCTGCAAGCCGTCTATGTCATCGTATCCACTCGGGACAGTATCGAGGAGGGAATTAATGGCAGCCACTCCGAGGGACACATCCACCAAGTCACCTTCGATGCAGTGGCGTGCAAGCCTGATGGCTGTCATCTCCGTAAAGGAACCCTCCATACCACCTGATTCCCCATGACTGCAGTCCACGTGCTGAGCCATTGTCGAAGCCAGACCACAACGTTTACTCACCACGGCGGTCCAGTGAAGCCCCCTTCTCACATCTTGCACAGGCGCATCCCCTTCGATGCTTTTCAATATGTGGTTCAAGATTTCCATGAGTTCACCCTTTCTTT
>JAEAME010000825.1_pt1 | contig 26826 bp, 28 predicted proteins | sample 8958731 | NCBI WGS metagenome assembly JAEAME01 (sample SAMN16933194, study PRJNA681113) | bioreactor sludge metagenome | isolation source: anerobic bioreactor sludge (Control) | place: India:Bengaluru | collected 2018-10-24 | reverse complement strand
GAAATACTGCGGGTAGCCGCAGTCCAGCATCATCTTGAAAAACCTGGCCCGCCGCCTGGACCATTTACGCATCTCGCGTCCGGTTTGCTGCAAGACCTTGAGGGCTTGCGCGACGCCGGGGTCGGTGAAGGCCATGGCCAGGCCCTGCGCCCCCATGCCGCCGCCGAGGACGTCGAGCCGGGGCAAGTTAGCCCAGCCAGCCAGTTTTGGACTGGAGCGGGCGACCATGGTACGGAACATGAAATCGGTGGAGTCGGCCAGATAGGCATCGTAATCTTCCGCCTGCATCGATTCAATTTCGATGGACTGGTGGCCCTTATACGGGTCAACGCCGTAGCCCGGCCAGCGGAGGTTGGCAGGTTCTAAAATTTCCAGGGCTTTACCGGGGGTGAAGCCCTGGTGATATATCATGTCGGCATGATAATCGGTAAGGGTTTTACGGTAAGCCGCCAACCAGGCATCAAAATCATAATAAGCGGCTGACGAGGGAATCCCCACATACCTGGCGGGGAAGTAACCCATACCGCAGATGATGGGGACTCTATCGGTGGGTTGGAGATGGATCGCGTCGGTGATTCGTTTTTCCCGTTCCACGATCAGTTGCCGGGCCGTCTTGCCCTGCTCGAGAGTTGTTGCCATCTAGTCACTCCTTTTATTGAAATCACATAATATGAAAATGAAACCGATGGCACATTATAACATTTACCAGGCTTGATGAGGAAAAAAGTAAATTGTGAAACGGATAACTTTCGTCTAGAATGGGGGCGGAATTCAACAAAAATTCAACTACAAAACAATAAATACGGGGAGGTAATCATGGCAGCAAAAAAGTATGACAAATATTTCCTGAGTGACAACCGGGCGGAACCCAAGGCGAACGATTATACTTCACTGAACAGCCTGCCGCCGTTCCCGGAAATCGCCAGCCCGCAGACCTACTTCCGGGGGGCGCCAGCCCTGCCGGGAGCCACAGCGACGATTGGTTGGCAAGTGTTCACGGCGCCCGTCTGCTGGGAAACTGTGCCTCATGCCCATAAATACGATGAATTCCTGATCTTCCTGGGAGGAGCATTACCAGACCTGTGCAAGAGTTTTGATGCCGAGATCGACCTGTGGATGGGCAAGGAACTGGAGAAGCATACCATCACCTCGACCACCGTTGTTTACATCCCGAAAGGGGTGCTGCACTGCCCATTGAATTTCAGAGTCATCAGGAAACCGGTCCTCTTCCATGCGTTATACCTGGGGCCGACGCTGGATGCCAAGCGCGTGGAGAATTTCGATGAAGCTAATTTCAACTGGGAAGGGCCGGTCAACCTGCGTAAATTTAATATACCCAAGAAATAGAGAGCCGATAACTAAAGGGAAAGAGCCCGGACATCTGTCCGGGCTCTTGTTGATACGAGCAGATACTAAGAGCCTGGCTGAGTCTTCCATCCGGGAAGGAGATTGCCCTGGGCATCGACCGGCGGGACAATAGTAATTTCCTCATTGAAACCGTAATACCGGAATATTTCCTTGTTTTTTTCCACGGCATTGGCTGCATCTCCGAGCACCATCGACCATTGATGGATAATATCGTCGTTCTTACCGATCCAATAATCATAGGTGATTTTTTTACTCCGCCACATATCTTCGATCATGCGGAGTAATTCCGGAGAAGCATCAGACCGGCTTTCTTTATAATCGATCATATGTTGCTGCACCCAGGCTTCCATATTCACCAGGCCATGGTAATGGGAACAGGCAACCCCATCGATGGCTTCATCAGGCAACTTGTCAATATCAGCGAGCATTTTTAAGGCATCTGCCGGCTGCTGAAGATCGGTGATGACATCGCTAAAGCCTTTATTTAATTCCTCAACGGAGTAAGCAGCAGGGGTGGAACCATAATAATATCCGGTGCGGTCATGGTAAATTAGTTCCCAGGTTTCCCAGGCTTCATTTTCAATGTTAGTAGTCAAGCTGGGGAGGAATTTCGCTTTCACATGGAAATTACCCGGCCCGGCATATGCCACATCTTTATACCAGGTAGCGATCCAATCATTAGAACCCTGGTCTTTTTCATAAGCGGTATCGGATACCCGGAAAGATTGTAGATTACGTGTATTCGCCAGGGCATTGGCGAGGATATCTCCCGGCGCCCGGGCAGGCAAAGCAAAGAGAACGACACAAACGGCAACAATGGCAACTGCCGCAGCAGCGATGAAAGCCGCCTGGAGCCAGCGGTTGGTTGATTTACGGCGGAAGCGATCTCTGTCGAGCTGGGAAAAAGTACGAGTTATGATGTCGGTATTCAAGGGAACAGCGGGAAGGACAGCCAGTTCGCTTCCTATCGACCGGAACGAGGCCAGCATAGACCGGCAAGCAGCACATCCGGCCACATGTTGTTCTACCTGGCCCCGTTCGACTTCTGAAAGCTCATTACTGATAAAAGAAGATAGCAACAGCCTTATCTGCCTACATTTGGTCATGAGCCACCTCCGGGGGAAGGGTATATCTGGCGAAATGTTTCCATCGCCCGGGTTACCCGTTTACGCACGGCGTCTTCCGAGATGCCAAGCATATGAGCGATCTCCCGGTGCTTAAACCCGTCGACAAGGTGCAGTACCAGGCAGACCCTCAGTTTTGCAGGTAGTTGCAACAGAGCAGCGCGGACATCAGCAGCTTCGGCAACTTGCTCCAGGGTATCGCCTTCAATATGCGGCTTTCGGTTATCCTCCCACGGAATAAAAGAAAGGATCGCTTTACGCCGGTGATACCCGATGGCATTATTGGTCGCAATGCGGTAAAGCCAATTTTTTAAAGGGAGATTGCCGGTGGTCTTAGGAAGACCTTTAAATGCCTGAAGGAAGGTATCCTGGGCAAGGTCACGGGCAGTTTCACTATCGCCCGTAAGATGATACAGGTAATGGATGATTGGCGACTGGAACTGCCGCATGATCCCGGCGAAAGCTTCCATATCACCCTCACGGAACCTGGCCAGAGTTTCCACTTTTTCGGCCATTAGTTTTTCCCATGCCCCCTGATAGTAAGAACGCGCCGGGTGAGGAAAAACGGACAAGCAGGTACCACGGAAGCTGTAAACAACCCAGGTATCGGGATGATTACTTCCTATTACCCGGGCACGGAAATGGGCTGGAACTCACTGACACTGGCCAGAGCGTCTGCTGCTTCCTGTGGATCCATAGGGGTGTAATTTTCGGCGGCGGCGATGACCATGGGCCAGAGTTTAAGGTCGCTGGGCATAGGGCATGTAGTAATATTCTGGCTGAGGGTAAAACGCAGGCTGGTAAAGATATCTGAAGGAGTATCAAAAGGTTCGTACCACGTATGATAAGGATGCTCTTCAGACGGCCAGGGGCGTTTCGAGACAGCTTTAATGGTTATCAATCCCACATCCTTGTCCCTGGCAATTTGCAGTAAGGGACGGAAGTCGTTGTCCCGGTTGAAATGGGCGGCATGCACCCGGCTCAGAGGGAAGAGCACGGTATCGAAATCAAAACGTTTCAGCGCTGCGACATAAACCGGCGGCCGGTGGCCGGTAATACCGATATATTTCACCAGCCCCTGCTGTTTAGCTTCCAGGACGGCTTCCAGGGCACCGTCCGGTCCCAATATGGTATCTAGGGTTTTGATATCATCAACCCCGTGGAATTGAAAGAGGTCGAAATGGTCGGTCTGAAGCCGGTCCAGAGACCGCTGCAGGCTTTCCCAGGCGCCTTTTTTATCCCTGATATGAGTCTTACAGCCCAGGAAAAAATCCCGGCGGTGTTTGGCCATCCAGGGGCCAAGGCGCAACTCGGCGTCTCCATATATGGGGGCAACATCGATGTGATTGATGCCGTGTTCCATGGCCAGGGCAACGGCGGCATCTGCCTCCGCCTGGGGAACATCTCCCAGCGCAGCCCCACCCAGCGTCAAAACAGTACTAAAATGTCCCGTCCTGCCTAAACGTCTCTTTTCCATATCACGCTCCCTTTGAAAAAGGCCTGGTTATTTTTTAGGAATACGTCGCAGTTCAAAGACATTGACCACTTCCTGGTCGGGGCAGGAAGCGGTCACGACATCGGGATCCTGCTGCCAGGGGAAGGTACCGCCGAATTTGAGGACGACAGCGAAGGGGAAGATGGCGTTATAAGCGGCCCAACAGAGGCCGGCAGGGGTCTTGTCCTGCCAGAGCCATTCGTCGCCTACCTTGTGGCCGCTGTGACAGGGTTTCTGGTTGCCAATGAGTTTGATCAGTACATCGTATTGCTTCGTTTCCATGATGCCCTCCCTTGATTATCTACCGTGATTATACAAAGGCCGCCAGGCGAAGGCAATGGAAAAAAGCCCCGGCTACCCCTTCTTACGGTAAGTTTTAAAGAGTTCGGGGTCGTAGGGGGCGCGGCGGGCGCGGCAATCGTTGGGACACAACTGGCAGCTTTCAATGCGGACAGCAGTCTCGAAGTAGATGCCGGAACTGGATTTTTCGGGGACCATCATATTATGCTCACTCAACCTGACCCCGACCGCGCCTTCAACATCGCCCAGCAGGGAAAAAAGGGTACGCTGCTGCGCGGTGCTGCCCATCGCTTCACCGGGACCAAGGCGGGAGACTTCAGTAAGACGGTAAGTGGATTTCAGATAATCTTCAAAGTATTTGACGGCCGAATGCATGAGGATGGTATTCTTGATCATGTTCAGACAATAGTCTTTCAACATATCGCCGGGGAACTGGAGGCTTTCGATCTCAAGCCCGCAAGTAGTCACGTAAGGAAAAACCATTTCGCCGATTTGGAAGCTCAGGGAAGGGACGTGGTGGGAAAATTCGAAACCATCGACGGCCAGATGGACGCCGTTGGCGAGGGTGACCCGGGCTTCCTTAAAGAGTACTTTGGGGCGGACGACGGGGAGGACAACCGGGATCAATTCCCCGATGACGGATTCAAGGCGTTTATTGGCCCCGCTGGACTTGATACCGGCCAGCACCATCGGCACATCAAGATGGACGGGGATGTCAGTTATTACCGTAGCGCTGCCCGATCGTCTTAAAGTGGACAAATTTAACCCTCCGTATTTGCTGTCTTGAATCAATTATACCGTGTCCAGGGGATGGTAAGGAATTTCAGGCAGGAGGTAATACGATCCGGTGCTTGATAACTTGACGGCGAATCAGTATATTGAGGGCGGACAAACTATGGAATAAGCGGTACCGGGGGGATCGGTGGGGAAGAACCAGTGACAACGAGGAGGGAGAAACATGACTGGTATACTTAGCGGGATAAAAGTGGTTTCGATGGGACAGATCGTAGCGATACCGTCGGCCAGTTCGACAATGGCGGACTGGGGGGCAGAGGTGATCAAGCTGGAGCCACTGACCGGGGAAATGCACCGCAGTATGAAGACGAACCAGGGGGTGGACATGGGAGGGTCGGTGAACTGGATCATGCAGGTGTTGAACCGCAACAGCCGCGGCCTGGCTATCGACTTGAAAAAGGCAGAAGGGAAAGCGGCCGTCTATAAACTGATCAAGCAAACCGATATCTTCATGTGCAACTACGAGCGGAATTCGGTTAAACGGTTGGGGCTGGATTTCGCTTCTTTAAGCCAGATCAATCCCCGGTTGATCTACGGTTTTGTCTCGGGGTTCGGGCCAGTGGGCCCGGACAAAGACGAGCGGGGCTATGATTTTACAGCAGGATGGGCGAGAGCCGGCCTGATGTACATGATAGGAGAACCGGGAACACCGCCGCCGCCGCAACGGGCGGGGTTGATCGACAGCGCGGCCGGAGCACACCTGGTGGCGGGTATTTGTGCGGCGTTGCTGGAGAGGGAAAAGACGGGGCGGGGGAAGGAAATCGAGGTTGAGTTGTACCATACCGCAGCGTGGTCTATCGCCATGGATATCCAGATGGCGGCGGGAGGAAAGCAACTGGTGAAGCATGACCGCACCCGGCCGCAAAATCCCATCTGGAACAGTTATCAAACCAGGGACAAGCGCTGGTTCTGGCTGGCAATGCTGCAGCCGGACCCCGCCTGGCCGGGCTTCTGCCAGGCGATCGGTAAGCCGGAACTGGAAAATGACCCGAAATATAACAGCATCGACGCCCGGGCGGAACATTCGCCGGAACTGGTCCGCATCATCGAGGAAGTGCTGGCGACGAAAACGATGGCGGAATGGGAAAAGATCTTCCGGCAATATAACTGCATCTACGGCAGGGTGCAGACACCGGCAGAGGTAGCAGCGGACCCGCAGGCGGCCGCCGCCGGTTTCTTTACCGAGGTACCGTACCAGGAAGGAACGATCAAGATCCTGACCAGCCCGGTGCTGTTTGACGGCAAGCCGGCGCCGATCACGATGCCGGCCCCGGAACTGGGCCAGCATAATGAAGAGATACTACTGGAACTGGGCTACACCTGGGAAGAGATCGGGCAGTTGAAAGAGAAACAGGTGATCCTGTAACCATAGTTAATAATGCTGTGCCGGGTTAACCGGCGGGCTTAATTTCGAGTCCGGCGATCTTACCCTCCGGACTATAGGCCAGCTGGATATCGATAGCCATTTTTTGGAAAGTACAGGTCACCGTAATGTAGTCGAGGCCGTCCTGTTTGACAGCCATGGTGTTTTTGATGCCCCCGAAATTGCCAACCTGCCGGACTAAAGAGTCCCAGGTAGCCTGCATCCGGTCAGCCGGGAATTGGGCGGCCATAGTAGCATCAAAGTCAGTTACTGCCCGGCCGAACTCCCCAGCCGCCAGGAAGGTGACCCAGCCCTGTGCCTTTTCAGCCAGACTATCAACAGGGGTTGAGGTACTGGCGGCGGTGCTGGCCGCAAGAGGATCATCGGCCAGGCCGGTCATTAAAAATATAGCCTCCTGCAAAGCTGAAGAACCATCGCCACAATTAGTGAACCCGGCAAAAGCCACATCCAAAGCCGGGTAAACCATGATTATTGCGTAGAAAGTACCTCCAGATCCGTCGGCTGCGCTTAAGTTATTACCTCGAAAAGTGGTAATTCCCCAACCATAGCTCATATTCACGGTATCGTCCGCCTGGGCTGATGGCGGGGTATATAAGTACATATCGCCAACTTTTGTAGTCATATGGATATTATGAATATTTTCATAACCTTTTTTATTGAGTAGTTTTCCGTGACCTTCAAGGCCAGCCAGGTTCTCCATTACATAGAGGGCATAATCGGTGATAGTGCAGTGGACTCCGCCGGAGGGATTCATCCAGCCGGGGAAAATATAGACATCAACCAGGTCCTGAGGCATCGGCGATCCACCCGTGACGGGATAATGTCCGCGTGGTTGACCGGGTTCGCTCTCGGAAGCGGGCCAACCGCCCAACCGGGCACTGGACATGCCGAGGGGCTGGAAGATCTTTTCCTGCAGGACGGTTTCAAAAGACTTACCAACAGCCTCCTCGATGATATGCCCGGCAATCGCCCAGCCCACGTTGGAATACACGGCTTGCGTACCGGGTTGATTGAAAGGAGGGGTATCCAGGGCAAAACAGGCAACCTGATGGCGTTGTTCCGACAGGTTGTCGAAGGCCGCGGGGATATCATACCAGAGTTTTTGGAACACGGCAGGGTCCTCGATATCCGATCTCTGAAAGGGGATGATGCCGGCCTTACTCAACAACAGGTTGGAGATACTGACATGACGATATTCCTCCCTCATGGGGATATCCGGCAGCGCCTGTTCCAGGGTAGTCTCATAGCTGAGCTTCCCTTCACTCACCAGCATCTGGATGAGCAGGGCGGTCATCGATTTCGTAGTCGACCCGATATGAAAACGCATATCGATATCTACAGGCTGGCCTTGTCCATAGACCGTGTTCCCCGCCGCGGCTTGAACAAGAATCCGGTTGTTGTTGACCAGGGCACAGGCCATCGCCGGCTGTTGATACCTGGCACATAGTTGGGCCAGGGTTTGCTGCAGTTCATCATCACTGGTGATCAACGGCTGCCAATTTACTTGATTATCGTTCACTGTATTACGCTCCTTCTTATGGATATTGTTAATAGTAAAAATTGTGACAAAAATTGTGATTCCCAAAATCAGGATGATGCCGGGTACCAGCCAGAGTATTCGTTTTTTCATCTACCGTCCTTTCGTTTGGTGCCGTTATATTTAAGGAGTATTTACTTTACCTGTTTTTCAGCATATACTATCCCCTTAGGGGAGAGTCAATAGCATGAAAAACAATTATTTTACAATCGGCCAGATATCCCGGATCAAGGGGATAACTATTAAGGCACTGCGGTTTTATGAACGGCTGGGGGTGATCAAGCCGGCTTATACCGATCCGGAAACAAAATACCGTTATTATGCGATCGAGCAATTCATCCAGTTTGACGTGATCCGGGCGCTGCGGTCGCTGGATATCAGTCCGAAGGACATCAGAGATATCCTGGGGGAAAAAGATACCGGCCGACTGCTGGAGTACCTGGAGAAGCAGGAGGACAATGCCCGGCAAAAAATACGGGGGTTACAAAAAACGATCAAGACCATCGGCCTTACCAGGGGGACGATCGTTGAGGCACAAGCCAGGATTACCCGGGAGGATGTTTATACCAGAGAGATACCGAAACGCTATTGCCTGACACAAAAGATCAAGGACCCGTTTGAGGAAAGAGAGGTACTGGTACAGTTTTCCGAATTCCCCATGATGATAGAGAAGAAAGGGCTTTTGGATACCTATATCACCGGTGTGGCTTTACTGCCCGAGGCAACGCATCAATTCCATCCGGCGTATATTTTCAATTTGGTAGCACGGTATAAAGATGCGGATAGGAAAGAGTTATCGACCATCCCCGCCGGAAAATATGCCTGTGTCTGTTATAACCGGGAGAACATATCTTGTCAGCAGCAAAGATTCTTTCGTTATCTGGAGAATAATAAGTTAACGCCCAGGCTGATATTACAGGTAGACCTGTTAAACGATGTCTTTAACAGCGATAATTATTATTTTGAACTGCAGGCATTAATTTAGAAACGATGGCAGCGGGACAATCTGTCCCGCTGCCTGATGATTTACTTTATCCCCTTAATATCTTCTCGTCAGGGCTGGGCTATCTAGTACTTGGCTGCAGGTTTTCTAATGCAAATTATTCGCCTTTCCTTTAGTGTATCACAAGGCGAGCCGATGGTTCGACAGACTCACCATGAGCGGCTCGTAAAAGTTCAACGATTATTGCAGCTAAGTACTAGTCAGAAAGTGGCTCAGGTGGGTTGCGTAATACTTCCACCATTTTTTCATCCATGGCGGAGGAATAGCCGCTGGTGGTGGAGATCTCGATGAAGATGATGGGGGCGCGGCCTGGCTTGATGATCACGGGATTATGGGGCAATCCGGCGGGGAGATAAAACCGTTACCTGGAAACAGAAAATATGTTTTCTTCAATTAGTTAGTGTATACTGGTGGCACCTGGAACCTGTCTCTCAGGAGTTGCATCATGAATATTAAGACCGCTGTTTTGCCATTCTCCTGTTTTGAGGACATCAAGCAAGATATTGCCCGATTTGGACAGCGAGATGACCTGAACAAATTCCAGAAATGGATAGCTTCCGAGAAATATGTGTTAAATCCGGTATTAAGTTTCGAACCACGCTCAATCATATCGGCCGCGGTTCCGTTTGAAGTATGGAATGCATCTTTTATATACAACGGTAAGCGGTATGTAAGTGAGATCGATAAATGGGCATCTTTCGAGGAGATCAAGAATTTTATCTTCGGGGATAACCAGTATTACTTTTTTTATGATTACTGGTTACCGCAAAAACGTATTGCCGTACGCAGCGGCCTGGCGAAATACGGCCGAAACAATATTTGCTTTGTAGATGGTCTCGGCAGTCTGTTTACCCTGTTTACCTTTATTTCCGATATGCCGGCGCCAAAGGACTACATCTGGCGGGAAGTCGTTAACATGCCGGAATGCGACGGCTGTACACGGTGTCAGATAAATTGTCCCACTGGTGCGATCATCCCCGGGCGCTTTCTAATCGATAATCAAAAATGCCTTTCAATGATGAATGAATTTGGCACCGAGCCGTTTCCGGGATTTATACCGAAGACAGCACACCACCGCACGTTCGATTGCTCCCGCTGCCAGAATGTCTGCCCCCAAAATGCAGGGTTATTTGAGAAGATAATAAAGACAGTTGAATTTTCACAGGAAGAAACTGCGCTTATTTTGGCCGGGGTAATGTTCGAAGATTTACCCCTTGAGTCAGCCGGTAAAATAGAGCTTTGTGACATGAAAGGGTATTATCCAAGCTTACCGCGCAACCTGGCGGCATGGTTTGAAAATCCAAATTGTTGAGATGCATTATAAGGAATATAAGACGATCCTCTCTCCACAGAACGGGATGAACATCTACCGCGGCTGTACACATGGCTGCATCTACTGCGACAGCCGCAGCAAATGCTATCAAATGCAGCATGACTTCGAGGACATCGAAATCAAGACCGATGCTCCGGGAATACTGGAGGCAGAACTCAGAAAAAAACGTAAAAAATGCATGATCGGCACCGGCGCGATGACCGATTCCTACATGCCGCTGGAAGCCAAGGTCCGATATACACGCGGCTGCCTGGAAATCATCGAAAAATACGGCTTCGGATTGGCCATCCAAACAAAATCGAACCTGATATTACGGGACCTGGACCTTTTAAAGAGCATCAACAAAAAAGCGAAATGCGTGGTGCAGATGACATTAACCACATATGATGAAGAACTTTGTAAGATAGTTGAGCCGGGGGTCTGTACGACCAAAGAACGTCTCGAAGTGCTGAAAACCATGCAGGAGAACGGGATTCCCACCGTAGTCTGGTTCTGCCCGCTGCTGCCTTTCATCAATGATACCGAAGAAAACCTGCGGGGGATCTTGAGTTATTGTATTCAGGCCAGGGTCTGGGGCATCCTTAATTTCGGCATCGGACTTACCCTGCGGGAGGGGGACCGGGAGTACTTTTATGCGGCACTCGACCGGTATTTCCCGGGACTGAAAGACAAGTACCAGCAAAAATACGGTGACCGGTACGATGTAACCAGTGACAATAACGGATACCTGATGCAGATATTTTACCGTGAATGCCAAAAACACAATATCGCCGGTAATACAGGCCAAATATTTGAGTTCATGCGTGCTTTCCCAGAAATAGATAAACAGCTTGGTCTGCTATAGCATAGCGGAACTAACAATCATTATGTTGTGAAATAGAGAATAATGCAAGTGATGTGTCTCTTCCCCTAGAACTAAATACCTTCCAATCTCATACCACCTGGTAGATACTCAAATAATCCAGGGATATCCAAAAAAAAAGGCCGACAGAGTACTTTTGTGTGATTGTTGAGATAGCCGGCAAAGGCTATTATGGAAATGAAAGAAGATAACCTGGCGCATATTATTGTCTTGTGCCTGATCAGTGTGTTAATGATGAAATCACAGGTTAAAAATAAGTTAAAGGTGCGGAAAGACGGCCGGGAGAAAAGCCGCAGTAAAGCGGCGGGGCAGTGGGGTATATTAAAAACGAAAATGTGGCCGATCTTTATTTTCCGTGGACTCAAAAAGTTCTCGAAAAAAGAATTATACGGGATATATAAATACAAGTGGGGATTCCCCTACACCAGTACTCCGAAACAGGTGTTATGTGAACGGGTAATTGAACTGGGCGGTTTATCCATCGGGATCAAGTATTACCTCCAGGAGTACCCGGAAACCAGGCTTCACCCGGTGGAAGAAATGCTGGATGCCGAGTCGGTACCGGTAGACATACGGTGAATCACCGTCACGGTAGATCACCGTCACGGTAAATCACCGTCACGGTAGATCACCGTCACGGTAAATCACCGTCACGATAAATCACCAGTCCGGCAACAGACACACAATCTGCTTCATCCGCTTATAGCTATCGACCAGGAAGCCGGAAAAGGTTCTAAAGTGGATGATGGCGGCGGTTAAGGCCGCTGACTCCAACAGCACTGTTTAGCTTTGAGGCCGCTGCCGCAGGGGCAGGGATCGTTGCGCCCGACACCTTGCCACCGGGAGATTAACCCGGAACGAAATTTAGCCATGATAAACTCATAACTCCGGCCTTGTTTACGGAGGGCGATAAGCCTTTTCAACAGGGATTCGGACCGGGCAAAGAAAAACTGCAGTCCTTCACAGAGATAACTAAGGCCAGGATTATCTTTTGCGGTTAGAGGAAAGCGGTCTTTGGGGCAACCGCCATGACACACATCAAGCCAGCGGCAGGAACGGCATAAGTCCGGCAGCAGGTCACGTTTATTCTCTCCGAAGCGCTGCTGAGACGGGGAGTCAACTAACTCACGGAGAGGTGAGGTAGTGAGATTACCGAGGCGGTGCTGGGGGTTAACGAAGTGGTCGCAGGAATAGACACTACCGTCGTGCTCAACAACCAGGACACGGCCGCAGGTGGGAGCCATCCAACAGGGGTTGGCGGCACCACCTGACCAAACCAGCGACATTTCGGCGAAGAGCTGGATATTGAGTTTGCCTAAATCGTGGTGGATCCAGTCTTGAAAAACGCTGTTGAGAAAACGCCCGTAGGCGATACCCGGCACCGAATCCGGGGTCACCTGGCCATCGGCCGCCCAGCGGACAATGGGGATGAACTGGAGCCAACCGGTCTGTAAATCCCGCAGGGCACGGTAGACACTGACAGGATCCTGTGCCGTAGTTGAGGTTACGGTGCACAGCAGGTCGGGTTGGATGCCGTGGGCCTGGAGGCGGTGCACGGCAGCGGTAGCGGCTGAATAGGTGCCATGGCCCTGCAGGTCTTTGCGATAAATATCGTGGACGTACGGCGTGCCGTCGATACTCAGGCCGACATCGAAATGGGCCTCAGCCAGGAATGAACACCACGCATCATCGAGCAGGAGACCGTTGGTCTGAAGGTTGTTCCAGCAACGCCGCCCCGGGGGCAAGTATTTTTTTTGCAGTACCAGCGCCTGTTTGAAGAAGTCGATCCCGGCCAGGGTAGGTTCGCCGCCGTGCCAGACAAACCGGATGGTTGGCCCCGGGCTGGCGGAAATGTACTGGCGGATATATGTTTCGAGGACCGCATCGGTCATCCTGAAGTCATGGGGATGTTCATAATAGCGCTGGGTATCCAGGTAGTAGCAGTAACGGCAATTCAAGTTACAGGCCGGGCCCATAGGTTTAGCCATGACGACGAAAGGCTGGTTACTGGTTGATGCCATCGCTGTGACCTGCTGTGAAAAAGTCAGTCTGATTTTATTATTTCCGTTAACTACGGAGGTGTTCCCCGAAGAAGGTAAATACTTTGTTCCAGGCATCCATAGCCTGCTTTGGCCGGTAGCTTTCGGTATGGTAGTACCAGAAGCCGTGGCCGGCGCCGTCGTAACGGTAGAACTGATATTGCTTGTTGAATTTCTTCAACTCAGCCGTGGTCTGTTTATAATTTATTTTGCTTTTTTATTTTGTTCAACTCTGCTCCCTGGGGGGCGAGCGGGGGGGGGGGGGGGAACTGGTCGTCATTGCCAAACAAGCCCAGTAAAGGGCACTGGAGTTTGGTGGTTAGATCGATGGCGGCAACCGGTTGGGCGGGGGTCAAGTCTTGTTTAGCCATCACTAACCGGCCGCCCCAGCAGTCGACGGCGGCATCGATGCCGTTGAGCTCACAAGCGGCCATAAAAGCGTGCCGCCCCCCGGAACAAGTACCGATGACGCCGATTTGGTTGTTAGAACTTGGTAAGCTTCGAAGATAATCGGCGGAACCCTGGCAATCACCCATTACGCTGACATCGGGAACGCCGCCGGCCGCCCGGGCTTTGGCGGCAACTTCTTCCGGGGTGCCGTAGCCGAACCGGCAGTAGATATCCGGGCAGAGGGCGAGATAGCCGTGCTGGGTAAAGCGGCGGGAGGTTTCGCGGTAGAATTCATCCCAGCCCGGGGCATGGGGAATCAAGACAACACCGGGAAACGTCCCCTTCCCTAAAGGCCGGGAGAGATAGGCATAAACCCGGTCTCCGTGATAACCGGTGATGCTGATCGTCTCGGCCAGCATGCCCTCATATGCGTCTGTCCTCAACTGGTTCCACATGGCAACCCTCCTCACACCACAACATTTCAAGAGGCTACTTTTGGTTGACATTATTGCGAGAATAAGCGGTTGGTGGGATTTATTATACTTTTGTCAGTGACTTGTTTCAACCTGAGTAAAACGCGGAAGTTAAACCTGATGCGACGCGACTTTTTTCTCCGGGGAGTATATGGTACAATCCCGTTACTTGTATCAACAAATAATAATCAATATTGAAGGAAGGACAAATGCAGGAAGTATACGATTTCTTAAAGAAAGCAGGCACTTATTACCTGGCGACGGCAGACGCCGACCAACCAAGGGTACGTCCCTTCGGCACTGCCCACATTTTTGAAAAAAAGTTGTATATTCAAACCGGGAAAAAGAAGCCGGTTTCACAGCAGATGCAGAAGAACCCCAAGATCGAAATCTGTGCCATGTGCGGCGGCGAATGGATCCGCATTCAGGCTTTGGCCGTAACCGATGACCGGGTAGAAGCCAAGGAAAGCATGCTGGATGCTTATCCCAACCTGAAAAATATGTATTCAGCGACTGATAATAATACCCATGTGTTATATCTGAAAGATGCGGTAGCTACGATCTCTTCTTTTACCGGGGCGCCGAAAACGATCAAGTTTTAACCTTTATCATGCAGCAATAAATAATACGCAGGGGACCGGGACCGACCGGCCCCCTGTTTTTTGTCCGGGAAAGCGGTAATATTGTTTGAGGCAAAATGGGGTGCCTTACCGCCTAGCAGGAGCCGGAGTAATGGAAAAAGAATCGACTGCCCCCTGCGGGTTGAACTGCGGCAGAACAAAAAAATACCGGCGGAATGATAAGTGAAGAAGAACCGGCAAGAGGAACTAAAGGATACCGTGGCAGCCTTACTAGCCACAAAGGATGAAGCAATCAGCTATTTTACCCGCCACGACCTGCTGCAAGAAAAGGTTGGGCCGATCGAAACAGTATGGGCGGTGCCGGAAGTGATCAAAATCCTGCGAAGGCAGTTACCCGATGGTTCCTGGAAAGGTCCGGCGAAGAAAACACCGGTGTACCCGGAGAACCATGCTGCCCTGGTGGCGACCTATAAAGCGTTGCGGACGCTGGTGGAAAGGTACCAGTTCAACCGGGAGTCAACTGCCCTGGTCAAAGCGGCAGATTATCTTTTTTCCTGCCAAACTCCGGAAGGCGATATCCGGGGTTTTATCGGCAACCAATATGCAACTTACTACACCGGTTATATCTTATCCCTGTTGCTGCAGGCTGGTTATACAGAAGATCCACGAGTGGAGCGGGGGATGCAATGGCTGCTCAAGATGCGTCAGGATGATGGGGGGTGGACGGTACCGCTACAAACGCATTATTTCGACGGTAAGACGATGTACCGGTTGACAGGATCTTATGCCGAGCCGGTAGAACCGGACCGGACACAGCCTTTTTCTCATATCGGGACGGACATGGCACTGCGGGCATTTGCCGCCCATCCAGCCTACAATAAATCACCGGAAGCCCGGCGTGCCGGTGAACTATTGAAATCAAGGTTCTTCCAGCCTGATGTATATTCATCCTACAGGGAAGCCCGCTACTGGACCAGGTTCGTACACTGGTGGCCCAACCTGTTGACGGCGATGGAATTGTTAGAACGATTGGGATTTACGGCAGACGATCCGGACATGCAAAAAGGCATACAGTGGTTCTTCGATAACAGGAAGGAAGATAATTTGTGGGACCTTGAATACGGTAGAAAAGCGGTTCCCCAGGGTAAAAACTATGTCCAGGAGCGAGCCTGGCTTGGCTTGAGGATTGGCCGCATGATAGACCGTGCTATACGATAACGTTGTTCAGAAAAAGGAAGTAAATGGGTAAGTCAGAACGATTCTGGGACCGGGCAGCGAATTCATATGACCGGGAAGAGAAAAAAGACGAGCCCATCACTGCCGCCATCATTGAAAAAACCAGGAAATACCTGAAAAAGACTGATGTGTTACTGGACTACGGATGTGGGACGGGGACGATGGACGTAGAAATCGCCGCTGAAGTGAAAGAGATCCACGGTATCGATACCTCCCCAAAGATGATTGAACTGGCGCAAAGAAAGGCTGTAAAAAACATTGTCAGCAACATTATTTACATACAGTCATCGATATTAGATGAAAGGTTGAAGCCGGGCTCTTTTGATGTTATCACGGCTTCGAATATCCTGCACCTGGTTGATGACACACTGCTGGCGGTAAAAAGAATCCACGAACTTTTAAAACCAGGCGGAGTATTTATCTCAGCGACTCCCTGTACCGGAGAAGTGACGCTGCTGAAGTTTATATTATCGTTTGCCAGTAAAATCGGCCTGGTGCCGAAGGTGAAAACTTTCAAGCACTCTGAAATAGAAAAACTGATTGAAAACAGCGGTTTTCACATCAAGGAATCTTTGAGTGCCTACCGCGGCAAACCTATCTGGTTTATTGCCGCCAGAAAAATATAAGCAATCGAAAAGATATTCAATTGTCCCTGAATACTACGGTTCCAAAATCTTGAGGGTAAAGGTACAGGGTTTTTCGCCGCCGCTGGAAAGTGCCGAGGAACGTACGGTGCAATCCAGTTTCCGGCCGAGAGCGATCTGGAGATGGTGTTTAACATGGCCGCCGCAGCAAAAGCAGTAAGTAACCGGCAGGGGTTTGTCCGCTTGCGGTAAGCAGACACACCGGTAATGGTCGAGGCCTTCCGGGAAAAAACGTACCAGTATTTCGCCGTTATCCTGGAGTGCAACACAATTCCCCATGTATTTAGCCTCGCTGACGGCCGTGATCCGGTCAGCAAGCGAGGTGTGTTCCCGTGCGATACCCTGGGAGGTCTTCAGTCGTTTTCCTCCCAGGCTGCAGGCGCAGCCTTCACGCACGGTTTTCCGTGTTTGAAGGTCGAGAAGCCGGTTCATACGCAACATGGCCTCCCGCATCCAATCAGCTTTTTTCACCGGGCTGGTCTTGCGTAATATATCTTCGCCGCCGGCCATGATGATATCGATCGTTTCCCGGCCAATGCCAGCCTTTTCGAGTTGAGCGGCCAGTTCGCCGATGCGGTGATATTCGTAGGTTTTCATACCGCCTCCCGATACCAGGAATGTCGAATGACGTTCATAGTCTAATACGACTCTACGGTATATGCAAGGAAAAAATCAGGATGGCTGCCGGTTGAAAACCGAGTCGATGATTTGCTTTAGTGTACCTGCTATCGGTTCCTAATATATTTCCGGCGGCTTCTATGAATAACGAAGGTATAATTTTCGGACATTACCCAGAATCATTGCCACATTTATCGTTTTTATTGCTACCCGAAAAATTACAGGGAGGAGGAAAGACGTATTAAGTAAGTAAAGTTAGAAAGACCTGGTTACCGCCAGTTCAACTGGGTACGCCGGAAAAGCCAGGTTCCAAGGATAAAGAGGAGGGCGGTCAGGACTACCATGGACATCATTTCGTACACAATCCCGGATATGCCTGTACCATAATTGAGTATTTTATTCAGGGCAGTGACGGCATGGGAGGTGGGGAGGAAATCAAACAACCTGACGGCACGTTCGCCGATATGGAAAAGGGGTGGTGAGGGGAGGGGGAAGATGGCTCCGGAAAAAAAGATCATGATCAACAGGGGGAAGTTAGCAATCACTGCAGCACGGCTGGTAGTGCGGGAAAAACAGGCGGTAATCAACCCCGCCCCCACCGCAGCCATGGCGGCGATGGCGCTGATAATTACGGCCAGGGCCAGGGAACCGGAGTAATGATAACCTAAGGCGATGGCTACGCCGAAGCTGACGATTACCGAAAGCAAGCTGAAGAAAAGGTAAACCAGGCTGATGCCTCCCAGCAGGTCGAACGAGGTCATCCGGGTGAGTTTTAGCCGGCGGATGCCGCCGCTTTCTATCTCCCGTGAGATGCCGATGGAGACAGAAAAGATCACCATGGTAATAGCAGCGATCAGCAGGCCGGGGATATAGTTATCGAAGTCACGCCGCATGGTTCCGTCACCGACGAATCGTTCCTGGAAAACGAAAGGTATGGGCTGACCGGTCGACTGTACAACGTAATCCTCCATCTCGGAGATGATGATTACCGAGGCCAGCGGGTAATAGGGGTGCCCCTGGTCGCCGATCACGACAGCCGAGGCTTCCGCTGACATAACACCGCCGTTATCGTGTACCCGCTGAATTTCGGCAGAATATCCTGGAGGGAAGATCACTGCGGCAACAGCCTGACGGTCCATGATTTTCTTTTCGGCAGCGGCCGGGCTGTCGAACTGTTTGATGCGGAGCATACGGGTGCCGTCGGTGTTCTTGAGTGATATCAGATTATCGATGACTTCCTGGCTGCAAGGCTGGACAACGCCGCCGACAACATCGTTATTCACGATCAGGACATCCAGGGAAAACGCTGCCCCGCTGCCCATGAAAACCCAGTAGATGAAGATAAAAACCGGGGCTAAAGCGAGAGAAAGGCCAAGGTCCCAGGCACTGCGCAACTGTTCTTTCAGGGTCTTGAGACTGATCGGCCACAATTTCATTCGCGCAACCTCTTCCCGGTGAGGGCGATAAAAACGTCTTCCAGCGAGTTGCTGTGCAACCTGATTTCTCCGGGTTCTATCCCGCAGGCTTTAATCGCCTGGATGACCGCCGGCAGTAGTTCGACCGCCCCCAGTGTGCGGACCATTAAAGAACCGTTCTGAAGAGAGACATCGACATTCAGAGTTTGAACTTCCCGGCAAGCTTTTTGTGCCAGTTCGTTCTGCTCGCCGAGATATATTTCCAAAACATCACCCTGACCTACGCTGTGTTTCAAAGCTTCCGGGGTATCTAGTTTCAACAGTGAACCACGGTCGATGATAGCGACGCGGTCGGCCATGCGCTCCGCCTCGTCCATATTCTGTGTGGTCAACAATACCGTCCGTCCGGCAGCTTCAGCCCAGTGACGGACATATTCCCGTACCAGCACCCGGCTCTGCGGATCGAGCCCGGCTTCCGGTTCGTCAAGCACTAAAAGCTGCGGGTCATGCATTAAAGCCAGGGCCAGGTTGAGGCGCCGCTGCATACCGCCGGATAACGTCGAGGCCAGTTTATTCCTTTTATTTTCCAGGTGAAAAGCGGCCAGTAAGGCTTCCGCACGCTGCCGGCATATACCAGCCGGCTGACCGTACATTTCGCCGAGAAAAACAAGTTGTTCGCGGCAGGTCTGCTTGGGCCAGACAATGATGTTCTGCGGGCAGAGGCCGATGATGACTTTAGCAGAATCACCGAGGGGTTGATCACGAAAGAAAACCCGGCCGCGGTCCGGCTTCAATAAGCCGCAGAGTATGGAAATAGTCACCGTCTTGCCGGCGCCGTTAGGGCCGAGCAAGGCGAGGACTTCTCCCTCCCGGACGTCCAGGCTGAGTCCGTTCACGGCGGTGACATCGCCAAAACGCTTGACCAACTGCTCTGCATGCAGTAAAACGCCGGAGGTGGTGTCCGTACCGGCGGTCATGGTTTGCGAACCTCCAGGGAATTTCCGATGAAAAACAACAAAGTATCCGTAATGCGTGCCGCCGATACATTATCATCGGTCAACTGATAATAAGTATTCAGCGTGGGCAAAAATTGGGCGTCATAAACGGCGATGATCAGGGCATTAACCAGCCTGGAGACGGCTTCAACATCGATGTCGGCACGAATTTCCCCGCGCGCCCGGGCGATTTCGATGATTTCCCGGGTCATGTTCAACATCACGGTCGCGACAGGCTTTACGATTTTTTCCGTGACGGCGGGGTCTTGTTGATATGCAGCCCGGGTAAAAAACTGGATATAGCCCCGAAACTCTTTTTCCATCTCATGAGCGCCCTGGAGGTAAGCCCTGATACTTTCCCGCAAGGACATATCTTTTAAGTACGGACGAAAAGAATCGAAGAGCGATATCATCTGCCGGGTGATGATATCTACGGTGAAATCCAACAGGCCCTGACGCCGGGGGAAATACTGATAGAGGGAACCGATAGAAACACCGGCACGCCGGGCAACTTCCTTGATGTTGATCTGAGTAGGACCCTTTAAGGCAGCTTCCTGGAGGATACTGGCGACTACGGCGTCACGCCGTGGTTGGTCAAGGCGCTGGAAGGTCCGGGTAATCATGCCCTGTTCCACCAGCCTGGCAAGATAAGCCTGGTCGAATATGATGGGAGAAGTAAAATATGAACTCATCGTTCATATTTTATGAACTTAAGGTTCATATGTCAATAGGGAGGATTGTGAAAATATACGGTATTTTTCTATCAGGAACAAATACTTCTATCATTTACATAAAATAGTATTGAAGTGATGGATTGTGGTAGACTGCAGCATCATGTACAGGTATGCAGTGGTGCTAACAACTCACGGCAAAGCGAAAACAGAACTCTCCCGGTGGCGCGAACGTTATGCCGGTTGCATGAAATATACGATCGAACCCCATATTACCATCAAGTTCCCCTTCACTTTAAGAGCGGATATCGGTATCATTCAGGCCAGGTTGAACGATATTGCCGGGCGAACTAAATCGTTTATGTTGATCCTCGATGGGGTGCGTTATTGGGAAGGACAGAATAATGTAGCATACGTTGCGGTGAAAAACCCGTTACCGGTATACAATATCCATACGGCAGTAATCCATGGCCTGGAGGAGTTTACTGCGGGATACAATACATACGACCTGGGAAACTTCGTACCGCACCTGACGCTTGGCGAGCATATTCCGGATGAGCTGCTGCCAAAGATAAAAACGGAACTTGCGGGATTTCAAATTAAGTACCGTATCAGGGTAACTTCATTTACAATGTTCAGCAGCGTAATGCGTAAGGAATGGGAAACATGGCAGCCGGCCAACGTTTTCAATTTCACCGATACAGACTAAACCACAATAGTGAAGGGGTTGGAATTGCTGCCTGATCGTAACCCATACTAACCCGCCCGCCTGGATTTTCGTTTTAGTAAATAGACAGGCACCATACGGCCGTCAATCATTGTGAAGAAATAGAAACGTGGGGTCACTGCGAATGAAAAAGGTATTGTTACTAGTGGTTTTGCTTTTTATTCTACCGCTGTTAGCGGCAGGGTGTGCCGGTGCCGGCCCATTAAAAATAAAAGACAGCGCCGGCGCGAGGGAAGCGGTGATCAATTATCTCAATGATCAGTATAGCGAAAACATTCCAGCGAAGAAATTGTCCTGGCAGGAAGCGGATAAAACCCCGCGAGGGTTGGTGGGGTCGGCAGTAAAGGAATATACCGCAGAATCGTGGCTGATGCGGGTCACTTATGCCATCGTCAAACCGGAGGCAACGGTATATACCATATGGTTGATAAATAATGATACCGGCTGGAAATGGGAAGGCAAAGTAGGCGCCAATGCCAACATTGCGGAAACCCGGCCGTTAAAACAGATCACTGAGGAAGAAAGCCGGCAGATCGCCGAGGAATTCGTGAAGAATGAAGCTACTTACAGATTCGACGGCATTGAAGATACTTTCAAATATATGCAAACCACGGTTTTGCGGACGCCTTTTGCCTGGCAGTTTACTTTTGAATTCAAAAGCCGGCACGGCGGCTACGGCGACCGGACAGGCCAGATACTGGACCAGGCTATCACGCCGCATACGGCGGTAGTTACTGTCATCAAAGCCCAGGTGGTATCCGCGATCATGGACGAGAAATGGGATATGGTGGAACAACGGATGACCGGGGAAACTGAGATCAAGCCGGCACCGATACACGAGGTAACTTTTAGTTTCATGGAATCATACCCGGTGCAGGTGGGGGCCCACATCAAGGGTGGATTGAGTGAAGGCTGCACCACCTTTCACGAGGCGGTAATCAGCCGGGACGGCGGTGTTATCAATATCTCAGTGACAGTACAGCGGCCGAAGGACCGTGTTTGCCCGGCGATTTACACATTCTTCGAAGAAAACGTGAACCTGGGCAGCGATTTTATCTCGGGGAAATCCTATACCGTGAAAGTGAACGACTATACGACCAGTTTTGTATATCCGTAAAGCAATGAGTTCAAGGTAAAAAAGCCTTATTGCTACAAACCGAAGAGGGATGGCAGGTTTTTTGCCTATCACCCTTCTTCGGTTAACTGTTTAAATCAGTCCTAAGATGCACCGATGGTTACCTGCCGTGTCCAGGAAGCACAGGGACAATTAGCTGCCTTCCATTCCGCTACTGTCTTAAAGCGTAAAACCGGTTGTGTCTCTTGATTTTGATGTTGTGCCGATTTCTGTTTAGCCAGCTGGCAAACCTGGCAAGCATATTCGTCCGAGGGGACAACCCCCATCTGTAAGGAAATCAGGTAATCTTCAGGGATATTATTGATGCCAGATGTTACTGGGGCGGCATTACCGCTTTGCCCGTGTTGAAAAGCTTCCCATTGCACTTCAGGGGCGATGGTGGGATTCGAGGGTGTGGCCGCCGGATCATCAGCATATACGGGTGATGCCAAGACCAGGAACAGGCTGACTAAAACCGTGACTACCAGACACCGATTTAAAATTTTCCTTTTCATGATTACTCCTTATTTTTTTACTTTCCTGCTTCCGGGAATAATCTGGGATCTGCTATCCAGGTAACCTGTTGCCGATAAACCTCACCTCCTTTACCTGTTCTTTTGCTAATCTCCAGGAAGAGACAGAAACGAGCTGCAGACCGAGGTTGGAGAACTTATTGAACAGACCGTAAAGGGTAGCTTGATCCGGTATCAGGCCAGACAGGATGGTGTCGCCATCCGTGGTATTAATAACCGTCAGGCCGGAAAACCAATCTGCCCAGTCGATATCGACCTGTCCCCTGAAACGGATGTGGACTCCTTCCATTGCTCTCTCCATCTCCCTGTTTTTTCACTGGTAATGCCATGCTAACAGGAAAGGAGAGGCATGTAATCACACTAAGGTATGAATCGAAGTATGATTTGGAGTTGATAAGGGTGATGATTAAGTATCAACCGGGGTTGATTCAGATGATTATGATAAGAGATGCAGTGCTCTAGCCCGGGTTACGGCAGCCAAACGATCACTGGCATCCAGTTTACTGAAAATATGATAAACGTGGGTTTTAGCCGTGCTCAAGCTGATCATGAGTTTCTCTGAAATCTGTTGATTTGACAGCCCTTCGGACATCAACTGTAAAACTTCCATTTCACGCTGGCTTAAAAGGCCTGTGCCTGCTGGTGATGTGCCCGGTTTCTTTAGCTTACGCTGGAGCTCTTCGGCTTCAATAATACTGAGTAGTTTCCGAACGTACTCGGATTCAATCCCCCGAGATTCGGCTTCATGTAATAAAGGTGCGATCGCAGTACCAAAATCGACGAAGGAACGAAGAAAGCCTTCGGGTTTCCCGATAGCCAAGGCGTCACGAAGGTATCCCAGCGCTGCTTCCGTATCCTGGGCACAAATAACTGCCTGTATGATGGCAAAATATATCCGGGCGGATCCATGGGCTTTAGCCTGCCATCTTTCATTGATTTCATGGATAGATTGAAGAGCGGCTGCCCTTTCTTGCCTTAAGTACAATAAGTAATTGACGACCAGGGGTGTATCCCAGGGCAACTGCGAGTAACCGGAAAGAAAATCCAGTTCACGGTCAACGGTTGTCTTATCTCCCCGCCACCAGGCGATCTGGACATGGAGGCCGGCATTAACAGCCCTATCGTCAGGATTATCCTGTAGCATGCGGTCAGCCTCCGCCAGGGCAGCATCGGCCTTTTCGATTTCACCCATAGCCATCATAGTACGTGCCAGGAACAGGTTAGATTTTTCCAGAACAGTATCCGGGGACGACCTTGACCGGGTGGAAAAGCCTGATAACCTGCTCATAATGATGGGCGGAGACAGGCAGTTCGTTTGTTTCATAATATAAAGCACCAAGGGCATAATGAGCCATTATTACCACCGGATCATCAATGAAGGGGGCGATAGCATCTTCAATGAGCCGGCGGGCATGCTGCAAACGACCGCGGGAGGTGTCGATAATACCCAAATACGCCACTTGTTTGGCGATATGCGCGGGCATTCTGCATTCGCGGGTGTGTTGTATCGCCTGTTCAAAAAATGGTTCAGCGGCATCGAATTCCCCCCGTTGAAACCGTATGATCCCGGCTAGAAATTCGGACGAGGCGTAATCACTTAAATAATCCCAAGGCCTTTTTGCGGTATCTTCCGGTTTGAGTAAAGTTATTGCTTGCCCGGAGAGGGCTTCGACCTGCGGCCAGTCCCCCTTCATACTGGCGATACAAGCCCGGATGTTGGCGATACGGCCTTGCATGGGATAGTCATGCTCTGCCTTCGTATCGAGATACTTCAAACAATCTTCGACGGCGGGCAACTGTCCTGCGTAAAACAGGCACCACACATAGTTGAAAAGAATCAGGTGATCAGCATATAAGATGTCCCTGGGCAATTGCTGCAACCAGTTAAGCATGGTGACCGATGTCACCCAGCGCACCTGTACTTCCGTAGTACGAACTAATCGTATGACACCTGGCCAATCCTGAGCGGAGAGGGCTTGACTGATGGCATCTTCCAGGAAACCTTGTGTTTCATACCACTGGCAAGCCAGCTGGTGCAATGCTTGTCTGGCTTCTTTTGTATATCCCAACTGCAACCGGTGCTGCAGCAGATCTCTGAACAGGTGGTGATAACGGTAAAATTCTCCCGCCGTGTCCAGGTGAATAAGGAACAGGTTTGCCTTCTCAATAATATCCAGTACCTGGTGCCCGTTACTTGCTCCGGTTACGGCATCACATAGAGAGGCGTTCATCCGTTCCAGGATCGAAGTTTTCAGAAGGAAGTCAATTATTTCCGGTTGTTGAAGCTGTAAAACTTCGTCTATCAGATAATCCATAACGAAACGCTGGCTGCCGGTGAAACTGGAGACAAAGGCACTTCTATCAGAATGAGAGCGCAAGGCCAGGGCAGCCATTTTCAGCCCCACCACCCAGCCTTCCGCCCGCTTGTTCAATTCACCGATGTCTATCACGGAAAGCGAAGGCAAGGCCATCTCCGCCAGCAGAGCCGCCGCCTCTTCACGAGTAAAACGCAGGTCTCCCGAACGTATTTCAAGTAAAGCACCTTTTCCCCGTAGATGAGATAGGGGCAGGGGAGGATCAACCCGGGTGGTGATAATGAGATGCATGCCGGCGGGAAGGTGTTCCAGTAAAAAAGCCAGACCCTGATGGACTGCATCTACCTGTATGAACTGGTAATCATCCAGGACAAGGATGAAGTCACCAGGAAACCCGACTAAGTCGTTAACCAGAGAAGTCAGGGTAGATTCGAGGGAAACTGGTTGAGAAGAATGAAGGTAAATCCAGGCTTCCTTGCCAATCTCCGGTGAGATAGTCTGCAGGGCGGTAATCACATATTCCCAGAATCTAACGGGGTCATTCTCGGCTGTTTCGAGAGACAACCAGGCAGTGGGGAGAGGCGGCTGGCGGTGGTTCAACCACTGGACGACCATGGTGGTCTTGCCGAAGCCGGCCTGGGCAGAGACCAGGGTCAATTTATTATGCTGAATTTCATCGAGCAAAGCTAAGAGGCGTGGCCGGACAACCAGCCCGGGGGCGGGTTGGGGAACAAAAAGCTTGGTTGAAATCAGTGTACTACCCATATCTAACCCGGCTGTGATTTAGTGGTTATTTGAAGAAAAATGTCCCGATAAAGAAGGTCAATCGGCAAGGCCATTATAGCATCACATCTAAAGAGTGTCACCACGAAAAACTGCAAATGAGAAGGCAGGTTCAACGCCTGCCTTCTCATTAAAAAGAAAAGCCCGATGAAAATCTTGATATATAACGCCATTATTTGTGTTTAAGGTCTACTCACTCGGCGGGACTTGGGAAGGATTCCAATCAGCAGGTTCCGGTGTTACATCCTCATTCCCGTTTGGTAGATGGACTTGGGCATTACCATGTAAATAAGGAATGAACCAACCGGAGAAATCAGGCACCCAGGAACCTGAAGAAAAATCTCCTAACCAGTACCAGTGTCTAGCCCAATCTTTCTTTCCAGGCTCGCCATAATCGGCAATCTGGTATCGATACAGTAAAGGTCCCGTATAAACTCCAGGTACATCCATCCATATAAAAACTTTGATATCAGCCATTGCTGCGCCATTGACTTCGTCGTACCAGAAATTTGAATATAAATTAGGATCAATTCCGGGAAAGACAAGACTGTTGGTGAACATGCTGAAACCCTCAATCTCGTAACCTTTCCCGATATCCGGCCCATTTCCATAATTTAGATGTCCAACGACACTACCATCTGCGAGCAATTTTGCAGAAAGTGAATGACGGGCATGCTCAGGTGCTGCATAGTTGATTTCAGAATCGACCCAGGCTACTGGCTTGTTGTCATTTTTCTCTAAAGGTTTGGCTGCCATTGCCGGGGCAACCGCAGTCAAGAGCAACACAATAGAAATAGCTAAAGCCAAAAAGATGCTGATAATTTTCCTTTTCATATATTCTCCCTTATATCCTCCTAAAGAATATGAATGCAAATCCGGACCTTATTTGTTTTCCGCGGTTTTTTCGTCTGTATGCATCACCTCCTTAGGTGTATTAACCGGTATTTTATTAGAAAAGACCGAGATAATTTGAATACCGAGGTCAGAGAGTTTATTCAGGATGCCGTACAGGACCGCCTGGTCCGCAACCGTACCGGCTAGGAGTGTGTCCGAGTAATTAGTAGCCTCAATTCGTGCGTAAGGGATATAAT
>JAEAME010000826.1_pt1 | contig 26832 bp, 25 predicted proteins | sample 8958731 | NCBI WGS metagenome assembly JAEAME01 (sample SAMN16933194, study PRJNA681113) | bioreactor sludge metagenome | isolation source: anerobic bioreactor sludge (Control) | place: India:Bengaluru | collected 2018-10-24 | reverse complement strand
AATACCCGCAGGCTGCATATTGCAGGTCAGGGGTATTCTGATATTCGCCGATCACCTCAAGCCTGATCTCACACTTATCCGGGTCATTTGAATCAACCAACCATACCGTGATCCAGGGTTTTTCAGATGTGACCGTAACCGTCTTTTCAGCAGCACCCGCAGACAAGTATCCGGGGATAGGCTTGCCGGAAACCGTCATTGTTGAATCATAGGTGTCGTGGATTGCATTGCCCCTGATGGAGCCGCCTTTAACGGTCAGCTTGGCCTTAACTTTAATGGCGGGATCTTTGGTCTCAACGCTATTGACCGTAGCGGTCACCCTGAGGGAATTCGGATTGCTTCCATCCGGCGCGACAGTGAGTTCAGGCCTTAACGCCGTGAGTGAAGCACGCCACAATGTGGCTACCCGTTCAGCCGCCTTATTGAACGCTACATCGGGCGATTTGGCATACTTCGCCATATCGTTTTTCGTATCGTTATTGACAGCTGCCAGTGTAAAATCCTTTGCCTGCTCCGCCTGGTTCTCAATCTGCGTGAGGGATTTATTAAACTCGGGTGCGGCATTCCTCCAGTCTTTGGAATAGGCGGAAGGTACCTTGTACAGCTTACCGTCAACGATGTATCCGTGAGCCCATGATTCCCATAATTGATGGCTGCCGAGCACCGTGTTGGGCCCGAGGCCTTTTATCCCGTTGTAATACCAGGGATCAAACCAGTCCTTGTCTGGATTGGACCGGTATCTTTTGAAATATGTATAAATGTCGGTGAAGTCGTTATTAAGGCCGTTCCACTCCAGCGGTTTATCCATGGAATCACAATTCATGCCTGCATCCGCAAGCTGACACTCATAGGGTGAGAAAAGAAATTCCGGCCCCGCTTCCGCCGGGGATAAGACGCCTGCGCTCAAATCGCCGGTGAAGGCACCCGCAGTGTGGTAGGGGACATAAACATCCGCCAGGTAATGGGCGGCCCAGGCCGCACTATGGTTCATGTCATCGTTTGGCTTACCCCTGTTGAAAAAATCCCCCTGGCCGTACATCTGCAGCAACAAGTTTTTAAAATACGTCTCAACCGCCGTATCGGCATTGCCTTTCCCGGTGCGCGGGTTGAAATAGTGATAACTGTCCTTGCTCCTACCTGCAGCATCCGGTCCCCCGCTTTTGGCCATTCTGCCCCGCCATTCACCCCCCTCCAGGATCACCCTGTCTGTTTTGGCTACCACTCCTTCCCATTCCAGTATTCCATTTATTGAGGGAAAGTAGTCCTTCTGAGAGACGTAAGCAGGGTCCTTCTCCAGCATCTGGTAAGCAAGCTTCATCATCAGCTGGTGCGTGCCTTTATCGGATATGACCACCTGGGGGCTTTCTTTCCCGGTAAAGGAGCTCATGACATCGCGGAAGACGTTCCATAACCGCACAATCGGGTTTGTGCTCTCAAGCTCAACCGTGACCGCCGACCATGCATAAACCGGTTTGGGTGTAATTGCTATGGAAAGCAGGGCCATGATAGTCAGAAGAATATAGGAAAATCGATAATTACTCGGCTTTTTCAAGATCAAGCCCCTCCTACCACTTTACCCGGGCAATAATCTTAATTCGGAGCGAAGATATTATCAGGTTAACAAATAATTACATCTATAGTCAATCAGTTAATTTTCAGCCTGCTATTTGAATATACGGCTGAGCTATATAACAATGTTTGTTCAGTGGTGATGCAGTTGATGCCATCAGTCGCGCACCCGGGCATAGAGCAGTGCGTCGATGTTCTCACCGTTTTTATACACGCCCTTGACCAGACGCCCCTCCAACCTGAAGCCGCATTTCTCCAGGACGTGCGCGGAGGCCTTGTTCCGCGCGAAGACCAGCGCCTGCAGTCGAACAAGCTCCAGCTCCCGGAAGCCGAATTCGACAACCACGGGCACGGCGGCCGTGGCGATGCCTCTGCCCCAGAAGGGCTCGCCCAGCCAGTAGCCCAACTCGGCCGACCGTAGAAAGATGCCCTCCAGCAGCCTGAGGCCGATGCCGCCGATGGCCTCCTTCTGCGTGGCGATGGCGAAGTTGGTGACGGGCTCCCTGGTGGAGAGCTCGATCCATTCCCGCGCATCGGCCGCTGTGTAGGGGTGGGGGAAACGGTCGTCCAGGTTGAGCCAGATCTTGCGGTTGTCGGCGTATTTCACAATGGCCGCCTCGTCCGAAGGCGCCCAGTCGCGTATGATATATTCGCCTATCTTCGCGTACATAATTCCGTGGCTTATATTGTAACGCAAGTTGCCCGTGTGCCGCAGGACGTTTTAATTGCTATAATGTGCCGTAAGATTGCGGTAATGCAGGCGGGCAAGGGTGATGTCTAAAGAAAAACCCCTCCTTATACTCTTCGATGGAAATGCGCTGGTGCACCGCGCTTTCCACGCGCTGCCGCCCCTGTCGATCACGAAGACGGGGGAGATGGTCAACGCCGTGCAGGGCTTCGCCAGCACGCTGCTCAAGCTGCTCAAAGAGAACAAGCCCGACTACTGGGCCATCGCCTTCGACCGGGCCGCGCCCACCTTCCGCCACGAGATGTTCGAAGACTACAAGGCGCAACGGCCCAAGACGCCGCCCGAGCTGGTCACGCAGATCGAGCGCGTGCACCAGCTGGCCGGGTCCTTCAACCTGCCGGTGTTCGAGATGGACGGCTTCGAGGCCGACGACCTGATCGGCACCATCAGCACGCAGGCAGGCAGGCAAGGCATCGATACGCTGATCGTGACGGGCGATAACGACATGCTGCAGATGGTGCGTCCCGGGATACGCGTGATGTCGCCCCGGCGCGGCTTCGCCGACACCGTGGTCTACGACACGCCGGCCGTGAAGGAGAAATACGGCCTGGAGCCGGAGCAGCTCATCAGCTACAAGGCGCTGGTGGGCGACCCCTCGGACAATATACCCGGCGTAAAGGGCATCGGCGATAAGACGGCCGTCAAGCTGCTGCAGCAGTTCCACGACCTTGAAGGCGTCTACAGCCACCTCGACCAGGTCGAGCCGGAGAGGATACGCAACCTGCTGCGCGAGAGCCACGAGACGGCGCTGCAGAATGAGAAACTGGCTGCCATAGTCACCGACGTGCCCGTGAAATTCGACGCCGACGCCTGCAGGGTCAGCTCCTACGACCGCAACAGCGTGGTGGAGCTGTTCCGCGAGCTGGGCTTCTCGGCCATGCTGTCCCGCCTGCCGGACGAGATAGGCCAGGCTTCAGCGCCGGCGCCGATAACGGCCACCGCCGCAGCGATGCAGGGGCCGTCCGGCGGGGGCTTTGTCATCGTGGATTCCGCGCAGAAGCTGGACGAGCTGGCGCTGCGGCTCTCCTACGCCGGCACTTTCGCAGCCTCCGTGACGCCCGCCGGGGACAACCCCATGCAGTCGGGGCTGGTGGGCATATCGGTCTCGCCGGCACGGGGCGAGTCCTACTATATACCCATCGGACACATGACTCTCGACCGTACCGGGCAATTGCCGCTGAAAACGATCGTCAAGGCGCTGGGCGCATATATAACACAGGAGCGCTACGCCAAAATAGTCTACGACGGTAAGTTCGACATCATACTGCTGTCCCAGAGCGGGCTGAAGATGGGCGGCGTCAACTTCGACGTGCTGATCGCCGCCTACCTGCTGGGCGAGAAGTCGCTCAGGCTCAAGTCGCTGGCCTTCAACAGGCTGGGCATCGAGACGCGCGAGCTGGCCGACCTGACGGGCAGCGGCGCCAGACAGGTATCGCCGGCGCACCTGCCCATCGAGCAGGTGGGCGAGCTGGGCTGCAGCGACTCCGATATCACGCTCAGGCTCAAGGAGTCGCTGGAGCAGGAGCTGCGCAGCGAGGAGCTGTGGAAACTGTTCAACGACGTGGAGATGCCGCTGGTTCCCCTGCTGGCCGAAATGGAGATGAACGGGGTGCTGCTGGACCGGGCGCTGCTGATGGAGATGTCGGCTTCGCTGGGCGCGGACATGCAGAGGCTGGAGAAGGACATCTACGAGGCGGTCGGCCACCAGTTCAACATCAACTCGCCCCAGCAGCTCTCGGGCGTGCTCTTCAACGAACTCAAGCTGCAACCGCTGCAGGCCAAGCGCAAAACGCAGAGCGGCTTCTCCACCGACGCGTCCGTGCTGGAGGAGCTGCGGGACGCCCACCCGGTGATCAAGTTCATACTGGAATACCGCCAGCTTTCCAAGCTGAAGTCCACCTACACGGACGCGCTGCCTGCGCTGATCAATCCCAGGACGGGCAGGGTGCACACCAGCTTCAACCAGACGGGCACGACCACGGGACGGCTGTCGTCCAGCGAGCCCAACCTGCAGAACCTGCCGGTGCGTGGGGAGATCGGGGCGAAGATCCGGCAGGCCATCATAGCGCAGCCGGGCTGGATGCTGCTCTCTGCGGACTACTCGCAGATCGACCTGCGCGCGCTGGCCCACCTCTCGAAGGACAAGGAGCTGATCGACACCTTCCTGCGCGACGAGGACATACACACGCACACGGCCTCGGAGGTGTTCGGCGTGCCGGACAGCGAGGTCGCGCCGCGCATGCGCCGCGCGGCCAAGACGATCAACTTCGGCGTGATTTACGGCATGAGCGGCTACGGGCTGCAGCAGGCCACCGACCTGAGCAGGGAGGAGGCCGAGCTGTTTATCAGGACCTATTTCGAGCGCTACCCCGGCGTGAGGAACTACCTGGACGCTACCAAGCGGCAGGCGGCGGCCCTCGGCTATGTGCAGACGGTGCTGGGAAGAAGGCGCTTCATACCTGAGATAAACTCGACCAACCGGCTGGCGCGGGAGGCGGCCGAGCGCATGGCTATCAATATGCCCGTGCAGGGCACCTCGGCCGATATCATCAAGATCGCCATGGTCAACCTTCACCGCGAGATGAAGAGACGCGGCATGAAGACCATGATGACGCTGCAGGTGCACGACGAGCTGGTGTTCGAGGTCCCGCCGGATGAGATGGAGACGATGAAAAAGCTGGTGCTGGAGATCATGCCCGGCGCCATGAAGCTGGTGGTGCCGCTCAAGATCGATATCAAGGTGGGACAGAACTGGGGTGAGATGTCCTGATGCCCGAGCTGCCGGAAGTCGAGACCATCGTCAACAGCCTGAAAACGCACGTGGTGGGACGGACCATAATCGGCATCGTGATCAGAGATACCCGTCCGATCCAGAAGATCGCGGTGGACAGATTCTGTGAACAGCTGACCGGGCTGCGCATCAAGGGACTGGAGCGGCGGGGAAAATATATAATATTCAGCCTCTCTCATAAATATAATCTGATCGTCCACCTGCGCATGACCGGCGCCCTGCTGTGGAACCCCGCCGCGCCGGAGCCTTTCTCGCGGCTGGAGTTCATACTGGACGACCGCTCGAAGCTGGTCTACACCGACGTGAGGAGGTTCGGCACGTTCAGCCTGACACGGGACGCGGGGAAAGTGGTGGGCAAGCTGGGCATCGAGCCGCTGAGCAGTGGATTCACACCTGCGGCGCTGTCAGAATATTTGAAGTCACGCAAGACGCCTGTAAAGACGGCGCTGCTCAATCAGGAGCGCATCGCGGGCATCGGCAACATGTATGCCGACGAGGCGCTTTTCGCCGCCGGCATACATCCGCTGCGGCCGTCCGGCTCTCTCAAGCCGAAGGAGATCGCGGCCCTGCACGGGTCCATCAGGGCGGTGCTCAGGAAAGCCGTAAAGAACCAGGGCGCGAGCATACGCAACTACCGCCGCCCGGACGGAGAGGCCGGGCGCGCGCACGAGGAATTCTGCGTAGCGCACCGCGGGGGACAAGCCTGTCCACGCTGCTCCACACAGATAACACGCATCGTGGTGGGGCAGAGGGGCACCTATCTCTGCCCGCGCTGCCAGCCAGCGCCGAAAAGATAGCCCTGCATTTTTATCGGCTGCTACCCGCCCATCTTCTCATCCACACGGGCTATCGCTTCCTGCGTGGTCAGCACATGGCCAAACAGAAGCGAAAACGACTGAAGCGTATTCTTATGTATCTGCTCGCTCCAGGCGGCGCAGGCATCGTCGATAATGAATACCTCAAAACCCAGCTCACCGGCGGTCCTGGCCGATCCCTCCACGCACATATTGGTGACGACTCCGGTGACAAATAGCTGTTCTATGCCCATATTCCTTAGCAGGAATTCCAGCTTGGTCGCGGTAAATACGCTGCTGGTGTTCTTTATCACGATGAGGTCGGTCTCTTCCGGCTTGAGGGTATCGACAATCCGGGAAGCTGGATGATCCTTGTAGGGAAAGGCAGCGCCCCCGAACTTCTCCGTGGCCATGGCATTGAAAAACCTTGTCCTGGCCGCCAGATCCTCGCCGTCCTTCTGAAAGGAAGAGTACATGGTGTAGATTATTTTCAATCCGTGCTGCCTGAAACAGGCTATTAATTTACCGATGTTGGGCTCGGCCACCTCAGCCGTCTGCCGCATAAAATAATCCAGCATGCCCGGCACGATGGAATTCGACAACTTATACGCCGGCCAGCCTTTTCTCACCTGGTATTCCTGCATATCGATTATGAGAAGCCCGCACTTCTCAGGCCTTATAATGGGTGCCATTGACTTCCTCATATCCAGCCAACTGCCGACCTTGTCTTCGCTCATTTTACCTGCTCCTCCTTCAACGGCGACGTAAAACAATGTGCGCCAATTAGAACTTAGTTAATATTTTAAACCATGTTGATCACTATATGTCAAGTCATTCCGGCCCTGCCATGTACATAGCCGCGCGAGCCAATTGCTTGCGAACGGCTTAACTGTAATAATATATGCTGTATGAAAAGGAATCCGGGCGGCAGAGTGAACGGTAATACTAATAAGGGCAAAAGACCGTATCGCAGAGATACTCAGAAAAGGATCCTGCAATCGGCATTGGAGCTGTTTTCAATACAGGATTTTCACAATGTTACCCTTCGGAAAATAGCTCACCGGGCGAGCATAGCGCCATCACAGGTATACAAGTATTTTAAGAATAAAGACGATCTCTTTATCGCCCTTTGTAACCTTTACAACAAACCCATTACGGAGGATGCCAGGGCTTACGCTATAAAAGGCAAGGACACACCAGGCAAACTGAGAAGGCTTACCTGGCACTTATTTACTTTCGCCGACAACAATGTCGATGTGGTCACGTTTGCCTATGTCAGCACGACCTACCGTTACTGGTGGCAGGCCAAAGAATCGTTCAAAGAGGCCCGTGAATCAATAAAACTGTTTATAAACATCCTGCTGGACGGGCAGATCAAAGGAGATGTCCGGACTGATGTAAATCTCCGCCTTGTCAGTCAGTTCTATTTCGGCACAATCAGATACATGATCGTCGATTGGCTGCACGATGGCTGCAAATACAAGCTGTCTTCGCTGGCCGATGAAGTGGCAGACAATATCTACCTGATGATCAAGAAATAGAACGGCTGACTTCCATCGTACGTTGTGCCTCTTGACAAATCCTCTGTCCAATGATATAAGTTGTTAACTTAGTTCTATTTATACGGTCGTTTTCGCGGTCTGATTTACCAATGCTTCAAAGGGAGGCTAATGGTGTCGAAAACATCGAAGGGTCATGCTAACCGAATTTTTATTGCCGTCCTGCTTGTTATAGGAATACCGGTGGTCGCCTTCCTGGGACTGGTAGCGACCATTGCGGTTATGCATGGGCCGACATATGCGTACCGCGTGGTCTCAAATGGTCAGCCGACTATCCTGGATTATAAGCGCGTTTTCCCCTCGCGCATTGTTGAAAACCAGGCGCCGGCCTTCTATTTTAAAACTGCGGGGCAGCCAATCCAGATAGGACAGGTAACATATACGTATGCCGGTAAAACAGTGATGATCGATTTTGAAGCCTATCTGGAGAAATCGCAGGCAACGGCATTCATGATCATAAAGGATGACACGCTTCTTTATGAGAAGTACCTTAACGGATATACACGTGATTCAATTAACAGATCATTCTCTATGGCCAAGTCGGTTATATCAACGCTCGTCGGCCTGGCCGTGCAGGACGGCTATATTCGCAATATCAATGACACTATCATTACATACATACGCGAATTGAAAGGACGCGGGCTGGATGCGATGACAATTCGCGATCTTATGCTGATGAACTCGGGAATTGCCTATACCCAGCTCGAAAACGTATTCATACTGCTCCAGCCATTCCATGAGGACACTCTGAGATATTACCATCCGGAAGCACGCAAATACGCATTAAGCTTGCGTGGAGGAGAAGACCCGATCAGCGAGTACTTCATGTACAACAACAGCTACCCTTATCTGGAAGGGCTGATCATCGAACGTACCAGCGGCAAAACGGTGTCCGCCTATACCGAAGAAAAGCTATGGAAGCCGCTGGGCATGGAGTACCCGGCTTCGTGGAGTCTGGACAGCGAGGAAGACGGTCAGGAGCAGATGTCCAGCGGCCTTAACGCCCGGACTATAGATTTCGCCAGGTTCGCCAGACTCTTCATCAAAGACGGCAACTGGAACGGCAAGCAGCTGCTGCCTGCGGGCTGGGTGAGAGAAGCCACTTCGCCCGATCCTGATGACAGGCGTCCCTTCCTTAGCCAGCCGGGATGGAAAGAGATGGGCGGCTACTATAAGTACCACTGGTGGGGTATGCGAAATCAAGACGGGACCTATGATTACGCCGCGCTCGGCGCCTGCGGTCAGGTGATTTATATTAGCCCGGGCAATAATACCATTGTCCTGCGCAATGGTTACAAAGGAGATTCCCTTGAATGGGCAATGATTGCTCGTTCGATTATCCGATCACTTAAATAACGTAGCGCCGGAAGGAGAATGCAAATGTCTCAAAATAACTCTGAGCCGTGCAGGCAGGAATATCAGGTGGGCGGCTGGAAAGCGCACTGGATACTCATAGTCTGTTGCCTGCTATATATGATCAACTATATGGACCGGATGGTTTTCTCCGTGGTCATGCAACCCATGAAACTGGAGCTAGGCCTGAGTGATCAGGACCTGGGCCTTTCAGTCACTGTATTCATTCTGGGGATGTGTTTCTTCTCGGCCCCTGTTGCCTATTTGATCGATCATTGGAGCCGTAAGAAATCTATTGCACTAATGGCCATAATTTGGAGTATCTTTACCTTCATCACGGGATTGGCAAAAAACTTTGCAGGTGTTCTCATGCCGCGGAGCTTGGTTGGCATCGGCGAGGCCGGATTTGCCGCGGGCGGGACGGCCATGATAACCGCAGCGTATAAGAAAGAAAAACACGGCAGAACTCTCGGTATTTTCGCTACGATGATACCGGTTGGTATGGCTCTCGGCACAATCATAGGGGGTTTGATATCTGTAAAGCTTGGCTGGCGCTACGCCTTCTTTATCTTTGCCGTGCCCGGAATTCTTTTGGGAATAGCCGCGCTTTTCCTCAGAGATTATAAGAATCAATCTTTTGATGAAACCACGATTGGATTATCGGGTTTTTTCCGTTCCATAGGCCGGCTCACTAAGATTCCCACGCTTCGCTGGCATTACATAGGGAATGGCTTATTTCAGATCATGCTCCAGGCTCAGATAGCCTGGTTGCCCAGCATTTTGATCCGCGAATTAGCTATGAAAGAAGATACCGCCGGACTTATTATGGGAATTATTGGATTAACCGCCATTATCGGAGCGCTTCTGGGCGGATGGGTCACAGATTTCCTGTATAAAAAATTCCCCCGCAGCAGGATGCTCGTGCCTGCGCTGGCAACCTTAATCGCTGCAATCATGCTCATATCGTCCCTGCTAGTTATAAAAACTGATTTTATGGTTTTCATGGTGCTGGTGGTTATCTTCGGCATCAGCAGCGCGGCGGTGGGTCCGCCGACTTTTGTCATGTCACAGGAGATTGTGCCGGCGTCATACAAAGGCCTTTCATGGGGAACATCGGTCTTTTTCATGATGATACTGGGTGGGGCATGGGCGCCCTGGGTTACAGGTTGCATCTCCGATGCTATGGGAGGCGGTGCGGACGGGCTGAAAACAGCCGTTATTCTGGCCGGCATTGCGGGCCTGGCCGGAGCCTTCTTCTGGTATATGAGTTCAAGAACTTACTCGACAGATATCTCCAGGGTGAAATATATGCAGTTGGAGCCGGAAAAATAACCCCGATTGACTGCATTCATACAAATCGATTTCGCCATCTTCGGCAGCCACGCACCGATCAACGATCATATCCTGTAAATTAAATCGCGGGCAAAAGACTTGACAGGTCAGTGACAGCACATGCAATACTGGATAGTCGCCGGATATAATCAGTCGCCCGGCCCGCAAGTTAAAACGTCAGGAGTGTGATATGAGTAAAGACACGCCCGCCAAATCAATCCGCAGTGATCCCACCGCTACAAACGATATCGACACACTTTGTAGTCTGCTGGGCGGCAAGGACGGCGTCACAAGGAGCAAGGCCAGGGCGGCGCTGTTCGATATCGGCAGGCCCGCGGTGGCCGCGCTGGTGAGCGCGCTCAAGGACCGCAACCAGACAATGCGATGGGAATCGGCCAAGGCGCTGGGACAGATCAGGGACCCCAAATCCATCGACGCGCTGGTGGCGGCGCTGCAGGACAGGCTGTTCGACGTGCGCTGGCTGGCGGCCGAGGCGCTGATCGGCATCGGCGACAAGGCGGTCAAGCCGATCCTGCAGGCTATCGTGGACAATCCTAAGTCCGAGGAGGTCAGGGAAGGCGCTCACCATGTCCTGCACGACCTTCCCACCTGCAGCTACAGGGACGCGATCAAGCCGGTCATCGCCTCCATGGAGGACATCACGTTCACACTGGACGTACCTATCGAGGCTAAAAAAGCCCTCAAAGCAATGCGCTAAACAGCGTCCGCCCTATTGCATTGTCATATGATTTGTGGTAAAACAGGCCAGACTTTGAAAAGGAGGTGGCCATTATGCCAGCCTGGGTGACAACAATCGACCAGCTCGGACCCGAGAAGGTACTGCACGTTTACGATCCTGCAACCGAATTGAGGGGCGTTGTGGTCGTCGATACCGTGTCCATAGGGGGCGCGGCGGGGGGCACGCGCATGCTGCCCGATATAACCACCGAGGAGATATTCCTGCTCGCGCGCGCCATGACGCACAAGTTCGCCATACTGGACTTCCCCATCGGCGGCGCCAAGGCGGGCATCTGGGCCGAGCCCGGCATACGCGGTCCGCAGCGCAGGGAGCTGATGCTCTCGTTCGGCAGGGCGGTCAAGACGCTGCTGGGCGCGGGCGTCACGCTGGCCGCCGATATGGGCACCGACAACGACGACGTCGCAACCTTCTTCGAGGGAGCGGGCGTGCCCAAGAAGTTCACCGGACTGTCGGCACAGATGATCGACGGCGAGCCGCTGGAGGACCACGCCACAGGCTACGGCGTGGCGGTGGCCGCGCTCTCGGCCTGCCAGGTGGCCGGCCTCAACATCAAGAATGCCAGGGTGGCTATCGAAGGCTTCGGCAAGGTGGGCGGAGGCGTGGCGCGCTACATCAGCGAGTCCGGCGCCAGCGTGGTGGCGATCTCAACCATCGACGGCGGCATCTACAATAAGGACGGACTGGACGTGAAGGCGCTGCTGGAATCGCGCAAGACAACGGGCGACAAGGCCGTCACCGAATACAAAAAGGGCAAGCGCATCAGGAGCCAGGATATCTACAGCCTGCCCGTGGACATACTGATACCGGGCGCGCGGCCGTACGTGATCACCAAAAAGAACGCAGGCAATGTTAAAGCCAAGGTCATAGCCAGCATCGCCAACATACCCATGACGGACGAGGCCGAGGCCATCGTCTTCAAGAAGGGCATACTGGCCGTGCCCGATTTCATCTCCAACGCCGGCGGCGTGATACTGGGCGTGGTGGACGTGCTGGGCGGCAGCGCCGATGACCTGTTCCGGGTGCTGCGCGACCTGATCGGGCCGCTCTCCTCCAGCATACTCAGCGAGGCCAAGCAGCAGAATATCAACCCCAGGGCGCTGGCGGTGCAGAAGACCACGGCCAAGGTCATGGCTGCCAGAAGCGAGCCTCCGGCAGCCGTGGACCTGGAGAAGCTGATCGTCGACATGAGGAAACGCCTGGGCTTCACATCGTAATACCGGCGGATCAACACGCCGACATAGCAATGGTCAGTATATTACGGACTTAACCGGGCAAAATTGTTCGGAATTAATTGTGGAGGTTTTTGATGGCGCTGACACAGATATACCTCTACGCAATGATCGTGGGGATCATCGTTGCCGTTATCCTGTGGTGGACGACAAAAAACAGGCGATATTTTTACAGCGCGGCCCTGACTGCATTCATCTGGTGCTGGCCGACCTTCCTGATCGAATGGTACGGCATCTGCGTCCTCGGCATCTGGTATAATCCGACGGCAACAACGGCGCCCGAAGTCCCCTGGGATTTCCTGGTATGGTCGTTTGTGCTGGGCATCGGCCTGCTGTACCTTTACCGTACACTTTACAACAAAAAGCTTGTGCTGCTGTTCTTCATCATAGCAACGTCCGGCACACAGGCATTTTTCATCGCCATGTCCATCCTGTCGGGCAAGTGGGCCCACAGGTTCGGCTGGAACCCTTACTGGGGCTTTGTGCACAACCTCGTTTTACTCTGCCTGCTGGTGGCGATCGACATGCTACTGAAAAAATATGTGTTCAACCGCATCGGGCTGGGCGAACCCGGGAAATAACCGGCAACAGATATTATAAAGAATAAAAATATAAGGAGGAGGAAAACTATGGCAGAATCGGCGCAACAAGCCCTGGCGCTGCTGCGCGACGGCAGCCACTTCCAGTGGTACATTATCCCGCTGCTTCTGCTCGTCATGTACGTCTACGCCAACGAGGTCGAAAAGAAGAACTGGAGCCTGGTGCTGGCCGGCCTGGCCTTCTGGCTGATGGACTGGTTCAACGAGATCTGGAACGGCCTGGTCTTCCACTTCACCGGATTTGCCCCGGTGTGGGGCACACCGGATAACGGCAGCGCGCTGGTGCTGCTGATAGGCCTCAATATCGAGATCACCTTCATGTTCTCCATCATGGGCATCGTCATGTGCAAGATGCTGCCCTCCGATAAAAATCTGAAGATACTGGGCATAAACAACCGCCTGGTGTTCGCTGTGGTGGGCGCCATCCTGGCGGTGTGCATCGAGTGCCTGCTCAACTGGGTGGGCGCACTGACCTGGGAGTACAGCTGGTGGAACCTGGGCGCACCGTGGCTGATCTGGCTGATCGGCTACCTGCCCTTCTTCCTGGTAAGCTACTGGGTGCTGGACATGAAGACCATGAAGAGCAAGCTGCTAACCGTCGGCATAATTGCGGCGGTCGATATCATCTCGCTGCTCATTTTCATCCCGCTGGGATGGATTTAATCCCTCCCATACAGTCAAGTTAGGGAGGCCGCCGTCCCAACGGCGGCCTCCCTTTTTTCGTCCAAACAACCGCTCCTACAATAGTACGGCCCCCGCATAATACGTAAGTACGACGCGGCGGATTATAACACCCGCCTAAAACCGTCCCAACCTCCGATGGCGCACGCCCTTGCTGCAGGTATACTTCATATTCAGAGAGGAGCTTAATACGTGACACCTGTAAAAAATATTTTCCAACCCCGCAAACACACAGTATCGGAATATCCCGTGACCTTCGGCAGCAACGGTGTAAAACTTTACGGGACGCTCTTCATGCCGTCCGGCGCATCCATACATAACCGCCTGCCCGGCGCGGTCATGTGCCACGGCTACGGGGGAGACAGCCTGGCATTCGAAAACAGCGCCAGGACGCTGGCCTCAGAGGGGATAATAACATTGACCTTCGACTTCCGCGGCCACGGGTCCAGCGACGGAATACTGGACGACAATATCGTGAGCGACGTTCTTGACGCGTGGGAGTACCTGCGCAGCCGACCGGAGGTCGACCGCAAGAGCATGGGCCTGATAGGCCACAGCATGGGCGCCTTCTCGGCAATTTTAGCGGCAGGCAAGCTCAAAAAGGCCAGGGTGCTGGTGGCACTGGCCTGCCCGGGCGAGATCAAAAACAAAGTGGTCAGAAACCCGGACCATTTCGTCCACCCGCTATTACGCTTTATAGCCAGGTCGATATTCCAGTATTTCAACCTGGTCAACAAAGTCAGGATACGCGTGGACTGGAGAAGATTCCTGGAATTCTGGATTAAAACCAGGCCTTCGGAGGCGCTTTCCGACCTGGAGGGCTGCGCCAAGCTCTTCGTTTTCTGCCTGAGCGACGCCACATCTCCCTACAACAGGTTTCTCTATGCTTATGCCATGGCCAGTGAGCCGAAGCAGGTAATGATCTCATCAGGGCATCATACGTCAATGATAGAGCCGGGCGACCTGCGCACACAATGGCAGAAATGGACTGTGGGCGCGCTATACGGCAGATTTCCAAATCACTAACATAACAATTCCTCACAATCCAAACCTCCTTAAACAGGACCGGGGGGCCGCAGGGCCCCCGGTTCCATTTACCTTCCCGGCGCTGTATAATCGCTTGACAATGGGCATATTCGAGCGCATGGCAGACGCCATCTTTCGCATGGCCAGGTCCGGAGAAAGCAGGAAACGCTGGCTCTACACGGCACTGACGGCGTTCCTCTTCGGCTGCTTCCTGGCCCTCTTCTTCATCGGCGCCTACTTCACCGACAGGTGGCTGAACCTGCCTCAAATAATGTACATGCCCTGGAACCTGATAGTGGGCCTGATACTGCTCCTGCCCGGCGCGGCTGCGGTGCTCTGGACCTACGTGCAATTCTTCAAGGCCAGGGGCACACCAGTTCCGATCAACCCGCCCCAGGAGCTCATCACCTCCGGGCTTTACTCGTACAGCCGCAATCCCATGCTGATGGGCATATTCCTGATATTCTTCGGTACAGGCGTCCTTACCGGCTCGATATCGCTGACATTCATCTTCTCGCCGCTGCTGGTGGTCTTTTTCTACTTCCAGATCACACTGGTTGAGGAAAAGGAGATGGAGATGAAGTTCGGCCGGGCCTATCTTGAATATAAAAGGAGCGTGCCCAGGTTCTTCCCGCGCTTAAGCCGCGCCGGGTAGTGTGAAGCTGAAGGTGCTGCCCCTGCCCGGCTCGCTCTCCGCCCAGACCTTCCCGCCGTGCAGCTCGACGTATTTGCGCACGAGCGCCAGACCTATGCCGGCGCCCCCGTAGTTGCGCTGTCGCGACCTGTCGGCCTTGAAGAAGTGATCGAAGATATAGGGTAAATCGGCAGGATCGATGCCGCTGCCGGTATCGGAGATGGAAACGGTTACACCATTGCCCCCGTCCTTAACGGTGATGATCCTGATGCTGCCTCCCTCCGTACTGAAGTGCAAAGCGTTCTCCAGCAGGTTGTGCAGCACCTGCCTGATACGCAGACCATCTATCATGACACGAGGCAGGTCCGGGGCCAGGTCGACGGACATGGCAACTCCCCTTTCCTGACAGCGGGCCTGAAAGACGGCCGCCTCGGCATTGATCAGGTTCGCCAGGTCGGTCTGCTCGATTTCGAGCTTCAACTGACCCGCCTCGGCCAGAGTGAGCTCCCTGAGGTCGCTGATCAGGCGGTTGAGCAACACTGTCTCGTCGTAAACCGGGGCGATCTTCTCCGGCGTGGGCGCAATTACGCCGTCCAGCCAGGCTTCGAGATTTCCCTGGACAATGCTGAGAGGATTGCGCAGCTCGTGGGCCACGTCCGCCAGCAGCTGCTTGCGGCTCTTCTCCTTCATCTCGAGCTGTTCGGCCATGGTATTGAAGGCGGCGGACATCTCGCCGACCTCGTCATCGCTTCTGTGTGTGACGCGCTGGGACAGGTCGCCGGAGGCCACCTTGCGCGCCGAGGCCGCCAGTTCCCGTATGGGCCTGGTTACCAGCACACTGACCGCAACCCCCAGCACAACGGCCACGGCGAGCGCAACAATCGCGGCGATGCCAAGCGAGCGTTGCGAGTCCTGCAGGAAGGTCTGCTCGGCCTGACCCAACCCCATAACACCCGTATCCGGATGCTCGCACATGCAGGTAGTACTATGTTGCTCGCAGTAGCTATTGAAACTGGCGTTCACAGCCTGGTTGACCCAGATGGCCAGGGCGCCGATGCTTAACAGCGCAAGTCCGGCAAAAAGCAGGCTGAGCTTGACCGACAGGCTATTCATGTTGCTGCTCCAATTTATATCCCACTCCCCGCACTGTTATCACGGGATTATCGTCATCGCCCCCGATCCTGGCGAGCTTCTGCCTGATATTTTTTATATGCGCATCGATAGTGCGGTCGTAGCCCTCGTAGGTCTCGCCGAAGGCGGAGTCCATCAGCTGCAGACGTGTGAAGACCCGTCCGGGATTGCGGGCCATGACAGCCAGGAGTTTGAACTCGGCCGCCGTCAGGCCGACCACATCGTCCTTATATTTGACCTCGTGCCGGTCGAAGTCCACCAGCAGTTCCCCGCTGACAAGCCTTTCCGCCGTCCTGGCGCCATCCGAATACCTGCGCAGCACTGCGGCAATCCTGGCCGACAGCTCGCGCGGGCTGAAGGGCTTGGTGACGTAGTCGTCGGCCCCGATCTGCAGCCCCACGATCCTGTCCACCTCGTCATCCCTGGCCGTAAGCATGATAACCGGCACGTCCGAGAAGGCGCGGACGGCGCGAAAGACATCGATGCCATCCATGCCGGGAAGGTTGAGGTCGAGCACTATCAGGTCGGGCTTGAGCAGGCGAGCCTTCTCCACCGCATCTTTGCCGTTTCCCGACAGCATGACCTCGAAGCCGTCCTTCTCGAGATAGGCCCTGACCAGCTCGCAAACCTTGGTCTCGTCATCCACTACCAGTATCTTTCTGCGCGACATTTCCGGATACCCTTCTGTGCTGATTTTAGCATACATAAAATAAAGGGACGAAGAGGTCGAGGCTTCGTCCCTTTGCAGGAGGATGGTTATGCATCAGAGGAAAACGTCATATCTTTACCTGAAGCAGCAACCGCCCCTGTAGCCGGTTGCGCCGCCGGAATTGCCCTGGTTATAACCCGGACATTCGGGGCACCTGGCTCCACCCGGTATATACACGTCATCCGGGTCGGCGGTTCCCGTTCCCTGTCCGAAACAGGTTCCCGAGCACCATGGGCCGCGCGCATATTGCGTGTCCGATCCCTGCCCTGTCTGGTAAGAGTTCGATGCCGCCTGGGCGAAATTGCCGTTGGTTACAGCCAGCGTAATGCCAACCGCGGCAACGACTAGCAATATTGCGATGATTACAGGAGTAACGATCTTATTCCAGCTATTCATAATAGTGCGCCTCCTTTGCGCTTTTACTTACAGGAACATTGTATAGCCGGATTGTGAATTTATAATGAACGGCGGAGGAGGTTTGGATGAAGGTTGCAGGAGCTGACTAACGAGGATCGCGCCTGCCGGCCCTGCGCCGGTAATAGCCGTAAGCGCGCACCAGGGCGGTGGCGGCCCGTGCGACCGTGGGAAACGCGGCGAAACCGCCGTCGAGCAGCCTCTGGAAAGACTTCTCGGGCAGACCATCGTCGCCCGGCACGGTATTGACCATCATGGCCATCACAACGGGCTTAGGCGCGACCTCACCCCAGCCCACGAGGGCGTCCGTATGCAGCTTGAACTGGAACTCGCGCGGCACAAAGGGGTCCTGCTCCGGCGTTGAATGCAGCAGTATCACGTCCACTCCATCCCATACACCCACGGCGGCGAGGGCCTGCCTGGCCTTGTCGACTCCCCAGTAAGGATTTATGTCAACAGGATTCTTAAAGATGTTGCCGGCATCGAACTTGTATATATCCCAGAGGGCCTGCTTGTATTTCTGCGGCAGCAGGGGCATGGTGAGGCCGGCGCGGCAGGTGTCGTCCGAGGCCTGCACGCAGGAGCCGCCCCCGTGGCCGACCACCAGCGTCCGCAGCCCGGTGATCTCAGGACAGCGCTGCAGCACGGTCACCACATCGAACATCTCCTGTACGTTGTACACCCTGATGGCACCGGTCTGTCGCAGCAGCGCGTCCCAGGTCAGGCTCGATCCGGCGATGGCGCTGGTGTGGGACACGGCCGCCTGCGATCCCCCGCCCGTGTCCGCACATTTAAATACAATGACCGGTTTGGCCTCGGCTGCTCTGCGCAAAGCCTTGAGCAGGCGCGGCCCCTGGTTGGTGCCCTCGATGTAAGCTGTGATTATCTGTGTGGAGGGGTCATCCGTGAAATACTCCAGCAGGTCGCACTCGTTGATGTCGCAGGCATTGCCGTAGCTGATGACCTTGCTGAAATCGATGTTGCGCCGGTTGGCCTCCCTGATGCCGATGATGCACTGCCCTCCGCTCTGCGCCAGGTATCCCACACTGCCGGGCTTTTTTGAGAAATGCGTGCCGAAAGCCAGGCCGGACTCCGGGCAATAGATGCCCATGCAGTTAGGCCCTATAAGGCGTACGCCGTACCGGCGGGCGATGTCCACCATCCGGTCCTGCAGCTCCCGGCCCGAGCTATCCTCGATCTCGCCGAAACCGGAGGTGAAGAAGTGCATCACCCTGACGCCCTTCCTTCCGCATTCCTCCACGAGCTGAAGGACGTACTTGCTCTGAATGGCGGTGATCACGTAGTCGACCGGGCCGGGAATCTCGCTGATGCTTTGATATATTTTGATGCCGCAGACTTCCCCCTCACCCTCTCCCACCGCGTAGAGCGGATTCTTGTAACCGTACTCGATCAGCATCCTGACGAACTGGTTGCCCAGCTTGAACTTGTTGAGCGAATCGGGGACGGTGCCGACCACCGCTGTGGAACGCGGATGAAAGATATAATCAAGCGCAGGGCGATTCTTATTCTGAGACAACTCGGCAGTCCTTTTTAAAAACGCTATATTCTAATCTAAGAGGAGGCCAAAAATCCAGATTCATATACGCCGGTCCGGCGGCTGCGGAGATAGCGGCGGAACATGCCGCCGTGCAGATAAAATAACAGTGGGCGGCCGAACGGCCGCCCGCTGATTTATCCGTTGCTATACGGCTTAAAGCCCGAGCTGCACGGCCACGTTCTCCCGGTGTAAGTCGGCGTCGCCGTAGGCGATTTCGCCGGCCTTGGCCCTGCGGAAATAAAGGTGCATGTCGTGGTCCATGGTGAAGCCGATGGCGCCGAATATCTGGTGCGCCAGCACGGCCACGCGCTTGAACGCATCGCTGGTCCAGGCCTTGGCCATGGAGACCTCCATATCGGAGGGCAGCCCCTCGCTCTCGGTCCAGGCTGCCTTATAGGTGATGAAGCGCGAGCCGTCCACGTCGGTAACCATGTTGGCGCAATAGTGCTGTATGGCCTGGAAGGCGCCGATGGGACGGTTGAACTGGATCCTCTCCTTGGCGTAGCTGACCGCCATATCGAGGGAGGCCTGGGCACCGCCCACCATCTCGGCGGCCTTGCAGACGGCGGCCTTCCTGAGAATGGACTTGATGACCGGCCAGCCGCCGTTCAGCTTTCCCACCAGGTTGTCCGCCGGCACCTTCACGTCCTTGAAAGACACCTCGCACAGCTTGTCCCGTCCCAGCGTCTTGAGCAGCGTGACCTTCAGGCCGGCGCTCTTGGCGTCCACCAGGAAAATGCTCACGCCGTCCTCGGGGTCGGAGCTTTTCTTAGTGCGCGCCACGACCAGCATATAATCGGCGATGTTGGCATCCGGCACGAACATCTTTGTGCCGTTCAGAACATAGCCGCCGGACGACTTCGCCTCAGTATCAAGCGAGGCGGGGGAATAGGTGCCCTCCACGCCGGTCAGCGCCAGCGTCATGATCATATCGCCGGAGCATATCTTGCCCAGATACGTTTCCTTCTGCTTTTCGCTCCCCGCTACGAGCAGAGTGAAGCCGGCAAGCACCACCGTGGAGAAGAAGGGTCCGGGCAGTATGTTGTAGCCCATCTCGTCCAGCAGTACGGTGAGGTCCAGCAGGCTGCCGCCATTGCCGCCGTATTTCTCGGGGAAGGGCAAACCCATCCAGCCCAGCTCTGCCATTTTCTTCCAGAGGTCCCGCGAGAGGCCGGTATCGCTTTCATCCAACTCCCGCACGAGCTTCTTGGGACATTCCTTGCTCAGGAATTCGCGCGCCGATTTCTTTAACATCTCCTGTTCTTCGTTCAATCCCAGATCCATGTTTGTCCCTCCCGGTTTTTATTAATAGTGTTCAGCTTTATTTGCGTTTCAGCCCCAGCCCGCGCTGGGCCAGTATGTTTCTCTGTATCTCGGATGTTCCCGCGCCGATGACGGCCGACAGCGAGTCAAGATATCCCAGCGAGAACCGGCCTTTAATGGGCGCATATTTCGAGCCGTGCCAGAGCTGCCCGTAGGGCCCCATGATCTCCAAGCCGGCCTCGGCCAGCTTCCTGCTCAGTATGGTGGTCACAAGTTTGATCTCGGAGGCCTCGATGTTGGGGAAGAGGTTGTTGTCCATCATCCAGGCGGTGCGGTAGTAGAGCACATAGGCTATCTCGATCTCGATGGCGAGCTCGGCCAGCCTGGCCCTGATGCGCGCATCCCGGCTCAACAATTTGCCGTTGCGCTTCGTTTCTTTGGCATATTTGACCAGCTCCTCGAAACGCCGGCGGAAGCCTCCCATGGAGATAACCAGCCGCTCGAAATCCAGCGCCACCATGAGGTAGTAGAAGCCCATGTTCATCTCGCCCACCACGTTCTTTTTGGGAACGCGGACGTTATCGAAGAAGACCTCGTTAAAAGAGTGGAATCCATCGATATTGATGATGGGCCTGATGGTGATACCGGGCGTCTTGTTGTCCACGATAAACAGCGTGGTCCCTTTGTAGGGCTGGGCATCCATATCGGTCCTGGCCACCATCCAACCGCAGTCCGAGACGTGCGCGCCGCTGCCCCAAATCTTCTGGCCGTTGACCACCAGAAAATCCCCATCTTCGACCGCCCTCGTCTGTATGGCGGCCAGATCGGACCCCGCGTTGGGCTCGCTGTAGGCCAACCAGAACTTGAGGTCGCCTTTGACTATTTTAGGAATCCACTCCTGCTTCAACTGTTCGCTGCCGAAGCGAAGTATGGTGGGACCTGATATGAGCGTGGAGACATCCATACCGGGAGCGCCATAGTAGCTTACGATATCAAAAAATATAGCCTGTTCCACAAACGAGCGGCCGCCTCCTCCGTACTCTTTGGGCCAGGCCATGGTGAGCCAGCCGCGCTCACCCATTTTGCGTCTGAATTTCTCCACCTCCGGATCTCTGATCTCAAATTCACCGATGGCGCCATAACCACCCGGCCAATACAAATCCCTCTCTGCATAGCCCTGCGGCATCTCGGCGAGAATGAACTTCTCGACTTCCTGCCTGAATTTGTTTTCAGCTTCGCTTAAGCGAAAATCCATAAGCCCGAGCACACCTCATTTCATTCCAGCACAGCTATTTACGCGGAAGGCCGAGCCCGCGCATGGCGATGATGTTACGCTGTATCTCGTTGGTGCCCCCGCCCACGCCGATGGACAGAGAGGCCAGGTACGCCCTGTACATTTCCGCTGTCCCGATCGCCCCGGGGGAGCCGAAGGCGAGCTGCCCGTACTGGCCCATCACCCTCATACCGGCGTCCGATATCCTGCGCAGCAGCTCGCTGCCGAAGATCATGGCCTGGGAGGACTCGTAGTTGGAATGCCCGCCCTTGCTGTAGATCCATGCTATGCGATAGCAGAGCATGCGCGCTACCTCGATCTCGATGGCCATCTCGGCCATCAGGCTGCGCATGATGGGGTCCTCGGATATGAGTTTGCCGTTCCTCTTGTGGGTCTTGGCGTATTTGACCATCTGGTCGAGTATCAGTTTATTAGTTGCGGCGGTCCCCACGCCGGAGCGCTCGAAGTCCAGCGCCATGGCAAGCTGGAACCAGCCGTTGTTCTTCTGGCCGACCAGGCCGTTTTTGGGGACACGGACATCATCGAAGAAGACCTCGTTGAAAGAATGGCAGCCGATCACATTGATGAGCGGACGGATGGTGATGCCCGGGCTTTTCATATCGATGACGAACATGCTCATGTTGCGGTGCTTGGGCGCCTCCGGGTCGGTTACGGCGCCCAGCCAGCAGTAGTCGGCGTAGTGGGCGTAGCTGCACCAGATCTTCTGGCCGTTGATGATATAGTTGTCGCCCTGCTCGGTAGCGCGCGTCTGCAACGACGCCAGGTCGGAGCCCGCGTTGGGCTCGCTGTATCCCAGGCAGAATATTATGTCACCTTTGGCTATACGCGGGATATAGTCTTTTTGCTGTTCTTCACTGCCGAAATGCTGCAGTGCCATGCCCACCCAGTTGACCGTGATCTCGGTCTCGATGCTGACGGGGGCATCATGGTAAACCAACTCCTCGGCCAGGATAAGGCGCTTGATGTGGCCCAGTCCCGCGCCTCCCAGTTCGACGGGGTAAGCCGGCGCCAGCCATCCTTTGGATCCGAGCTTCTTCTGAAACTGGCGCGATATTTGCCACGATTCCTCCGTCTCCTGCCAGAGACCGGTGGGCAGCTCCCGCCAGCGCTGCGGTATAGCGGTTTTCAACCAGTCCTTTACTTCTCCGCGGAATGCTTCCTCTTCAGCACTGAACTTGAAGTCCATGGCTTATCCTCCTGTCTTCACATATCCGGCTTTTCCATGCACTGTCATCGGCCGGGACACCAACTGCCGGGCTGCCCGCCATTTTATCAAAATAATTAACCTTTAATCAATATTAACTAATCGGTTAATCAATAAATTTCGTCATACCTACTTTACGATCAAATACCCGTCAGTATTTGCGATTGATAACCGGTTTACATGATTTATTAATTGTTATAAAATAGGCGGAAATCTCCAGGGGGTAGGCGCATCATGAGATATTTCGAGGACTTCAAGCTCGGCGAGAAAGAGGTTACCAGAGGACGCACCATCACGGAGGCTGACGTGACTATGTTCGCCGCCCTCACCGGCGATTGGTACCCCCTCCATGTCAACGAGGAAGTTGCCAAAAAGACCATCTTCGGCGGGCGCATCGCACACGGGTTCCTGGTGCTCTCCGTGGCATCCGGATTCGTTACACCATACGATACAGCCCTGATAGCCTTTTACGGTATGGACAAGGTGAGATTTACCGGGGCCACCAAGCTGGGCGATACCATTCACCTGGAGACTGAGGTGGTTGAACTCAAAGATAAGGGGGACCTGGGCGTGGTATCCAGCCAGTGGCACGTGAAAAACCAGCGCGGTGAAGACGTTGCCATCTGTACGGTCAAGGTAGCTGTTTCCAAAAAGCCGAAGGGTTAGAGCGATCAGCAAAAGGCAGGCACAGGGTAGTGATGCAGAGGCCAGTATCAACCTCCATGAATCGTGAAAACGCGGCATATGCGCACCGCAATACCGGGCAGGGTAAAGGACTTTAACATCCGCAGGAATTCTATTGAATCCAAATATTATTAAGGAGGCATACTAAAATGGCTGGCAGAGTTGGAATAGTGGCGGCCTCCTCGACTAAGTTCGAAGCCGCCAAACCCTACGATCACCTGATGGACCTCGTCGTGGAGGTCACGGACAAGGTCGTCGAGGCCACAGGCATCAACCTCAAAGACGATGTCGAAGCCGTCATCAGCAATTCCCAGGACTTCTGGGACGGCAGGACGATCTCATCCATGCCCATACCCGACGCCACCTGCTCGCACCTGAAGGACGAGTCCAAGGTGGCGGGGGACGGCGCCTATGCGGTGCTTTACGGCGCCATGCACATACTCTCGGGCGACAATAATCTGATCCTGGTGGTGAGCCACTGCGAGGAATCGATCACCGACGGCACCATGATAGAGAACTGGTCTATCGACCATATCTACCACCGCTGGCTGGGCCTCGACTACACCATGGGCGCGGCCATGCAGGCCAGGCGTTACATGGATAAGTACAAGGTCACTCCCGAGCAGTTCGCCAAGGTCGTGGTGAAAAACAAGGGCAACGCACTCAAGAACAAACTGGCCCAGGAGGCGATGGAGTTAACGGTCGACCAGGTGCTCAAATCGAAGATGCTGGCCGATCCCATTACCGCTCTGCAGAAAAAGCCGGTATCCGACGGTGCCTGCGCCATGATACTGGCCAGCGAAGAAGTGGCGAAAAAACTGACGCCCAATCCTGTGTGGATTACAGGTATCGGCAATTTTTACGAGCATCACAACCTGGGCGACAGGGACCTGGCGGAATGCGATGCCCTGATTAAATCCGCGAAAAGGGCCTACAATATGGCGGGAATCAAAAACCCGGCCAAAGACCTGGACCTGGTGGAGCTGTCCGAATACTTCGCTCCCCAGGAGCTGCTGTGGACCGAGGGACTGGGCCTGTGCGGCCGAGGAGAAGGCGGCAAGCTGATCGACAGCGGCAAGACCCAGCTTAAGGGCGAGATACCGGTCAACCCTTCGGGTGGGCTGCTCTCTGGCATACCGGACACTGTAGCCGGTGCGACCAGGGTGGCGGAAGCCGTCTGGCAGCTGCAGGGAAAGGCCGGGGAGCATCAGGTTCAGGGCGCCAAGCGCGCAGTCGCTCATGGCTGCGGCGGCCTGGCCGGCCAGATGCACTGCGTACTCGTTCTCGAAAAGGGAGGTAAATAAGATGTCAAACAGGGTTGCAATTGTTGGAATCGGCCAAACCACGCATAGCGGCCGAAGGCCCTATGTCAATGACGGCGAGCTGATTTACGACGCCGTGACCAAGGCGCTGGCGGACGCCGACCTCAGCATAAACGATATGGAAGCTGTGATGGCGGGAAATATGGACTTCTTCGAGGGACATCACCTCAACGACGCCATGCTTAATCTCTACAGCGGCGCGGCCGGCAGGCCGGGCTTCAAGATGAACACCGGCGGGACGGTGGGAACCATGACCGTCATACAGGGCTGGTACCACGTAGCCTCCGGCCTGTACGACCTCGTGCTGGTGATCGGATGGGAGAAACACGATGAGGGGCTGGTGACGCCGGCCATCTCCACCATCACCGACCCGGCGGTGGACCGCCATTTCCTGGTGGGCGCCATCGGCGGACTGGCCACCGTATCCGTGGCCTACATGCAGAGGAGCGGCTGCAAGCTGGAGCACGCAGCCATGGTACGAGCCGATTCCTCCCGAGCGGCACACAGGAATCCCAACGCGCACATGCGCGAGATATATTCGGTTGAAGATGTGATGAACGCCAGGATGGTGATGTACCCGCTCAACCTCCTGATGTGTTGTCCGACCAGCCTGGGCGCCACCGCCATGGTGCTGGCCAGCGAGAGCAAGGCCAAGAAGATATGCAAGAAGCCGGTCTGGATGAAGGACCACGTAACGGTACACGTGGAGTACGGCGGCGCGCAGTTCGGAATAGGCGAGAAACGCTGGACCTCCCACATGGAGGCCGGCGCCAGGCTGTTCAAGCGCAACCATATCACCAAGCCGATGGTGGAAACACAGGTCTTCGAGATGTACGACCCCTTCGCCTTCGCCATCCCCATGTGGCTGGAGGACTTCCTGGTCTGCGAGGCGAACGAGGGATGGAAGCATGTGGAGAAAGGCGACCTCAGGCTTGAGGGCGCATATCCGGTCAGCCCGTCGGGCGGGGTGCTGTGCACCAACTCGATCGGCGACTCCGCCATACTGAGGGTGGCCGAGGCCGCCCTGCAGGTCAGGGGAGACGCCGGCGAGCACCAGGTGACCAGGGAGGTCAAACAGGCCATGGCCAGCGGATTCGGCGGCTCCTACTGGTCCGACCTGGTGCTGCTGAGCAAGACCATGGATTAACTGGAGGGAATGACAGATATGAAACAGAGAACACAGGAAGAATTAATTTATATCAGTCCGACCATGAAGATCCCGTATAAGTGGAGGACGGGCGAGATGTGGGGAGAGTTCTTCACGGAGCTGAAGGAAAACGGCATAATCTATGCAAACGAATGCCCCACCTGCGGGCGCAAGTTCTGCCTGCCCAAGACCGTCTGCCCCAGGGACCACACAAAATGCACTGACAGGTCGAAGTGGATACCGGTCGGGCCCAAGGGGACCGTCGTGTCCTATTTCATGGCTGAACAATCATTCCTGCTGCCGACAACAGGTGAGATGCTGAAGATCCCCTTCGCAGTGGGCATCATACTGCTGGACGGGGCAACCGTGATAATGCAACACCAGCTGGAGGAGACGGATGAGTCGAAAATAAAAATTTTCATGCGGGTCGAAGCGGTGATCAAGCCCAAGGAGCAGCGCAAGGGCAATATCTTCGACATCGTCCACTTCAAGACCATCACCGAGTAACGAAAGAAGAGATAGGAAGGAAATAGCATGGAAGCAGTAAAAAAAGAGCCGGTCATCTTTGAAGGCTATGTCATAATGCCCTACAAGTACTCCGTGGGCTCCATGGCCAGTAAGTTTTTTATCAAGATAAGGGACAGCAAGGTCATCAGCGGCGCCAAGTGCCCCAAATGCGGCTTCGTGAATGTCCCGCCGAGGTCCGTCTGCCCCAAATGCTTCAGCAAGGTGGAGGAACTGATAGACCTGAGCGGCAAGGGCACCCTGGAAACGTTCACCATAGTGCACTACGAGTCGGCGGTGCAGGCCATTAAGCCGCCCTATGCCATAGGCGTGATAAAGCTGGACGGCGCGGATACGGGCATGACGCATTTCATCGGCGACGTCGATGCGAAATCGATCAAATCCGGGATGAAGCTGGAGCCGGTGTTCAAGGACAAGCGCGAAGCAACCATCTTCGATATCGAGTATTTCCGGCCTGCCAAGTAGATTGACTTGGACTGAGATATAATTAAACAGGACAAATAGAG
>JAEAME010000816.1_pt1 | contig 26883 bp, 18 predicted proteins | sample 8958731 | NCBI WGS metagenome assembly JAEAME01 (sample SAMN16933194, study PRJNA681113) | bioreactor sludge metagenome | isolation source: anerobic bioreactor sludge (Control) | place: India:Bengaluru | collected 2018-10-24 | reverse complement strand
AGTCAAACAAACATTGTTGTCGTCCAATACGACCCCTTCGACCAGCAACGGGCAAGGCCAGAATTGGGCATCATGGAACCAGAATTTGGACGTTTCAAAGTCATCAACCATATCGAGATTCCGAAATCGGAAATGCATTACGATATGGCTGTCCAGACCGTCATTGAATTGGACAAAAAATACCATCCGTTCGCGATTTACCCAGACCGCGGAGCGGGTGAGTACCAAATCGAGATGCTACGAAAGGCGCTCGGCGACAAAGTAAAAGGCGTATTCTACGGCTCCACGACCGAAGTTAGAGACCCGATTAGTCGTACTTTTGAGAAGAAGTCGTTGAAGCCGTTCCTTGTCAACCAAACCACCTTGATGCTGGAACGCGGACAATTGCGCATTCCACACAAAGACATCTCGGAAGTGATTCATCGCCAGATGACCAACTTCCAAGTCGTACGCGTATCCGAGAAAAGTCAGGAGCCGGTTTACACCAGTGAAGATGAACACGGATTGGACGCGATGATTTTCGCCCTTTACGCCTTCATTGAGGAGTATCCGGACCTGGTGAACACCATTTATCGCATCGAAACCGCCCGCCAAATGGGCGTGCAAAAACCCGTCCACCACGACCCACTGAATGCCATCATCCAAAACAGGCTCGACGGCAATCGCGAAATAGAGGAATGGGACGAACCAGGAGGACCTCCGCTTCGGAAAGTCCGAGTGGGTTACGCCGGCAAAAAGAGCAGCCAGAACGAATTGGGCTGGGGCCGGCGCGGACAATCTCTTGGCCGTAAGCCTGTCAAACGGCGCGGCTTCTAAATTTGTATAATCGCCTTCGGGCACTATAAAACATTCTTCGTTCTTTTCCCCGGAAGAGCCCTCTAGGTTACCCCCTTTTCCTGGAGGGCTCTTTTATTTATACAGGAGGTGAAACCATGGAAGAAGAAAACCTGCTCGAATACCGCCCCTTGCTGGAAAGAGAGGAGCGTTTGGCAACCAACTGGCGCATTCCGCAAGAGGAAGCAACAACAGGGTCAACCGCCAATCGACCAGCTACAGGGAAACCCGGGTCGGGCATTGTGACAGAGACCATTAAAGAATTCGAAACCATCAAAACAACCATTCAAAACAAACTGGCAGAATTGGAAAAGGGAAATTTCAAAACCCGTTTCCCGATTCCTCCCGCTCAAGCCGCTGATGTAACAAGGGCGAAGATAGAACTCGGTCTAACCGGGGATGAACTGACTATCACTGATTACCGGAAAGCATTGGAAGAAAAAGATACGCCGGCAGGAGATTTCCTCCTTGAAGTCATCGAAGACTGGATAGAAGGGCTCGAAGGCAACATCCAACTGGAATCTTATGCCCAGTATTTTCAACTGCAAGAAGAAACAAGTTTGTTGGACAGTTACCTTTCAAAAATCCTTTATCCCGCAATGGGTCTCACACAAGTCGATACCCAAAACCCGGATTGGGAAAAGAGCTTGGCAGAAAACGAAAAGGCTTGGCACAAAGAACAGCAGATGAAACTCGCTGCCTATGAACAGAGCGAGCGGGCACACCTGCAGTCCTATCTGAAATATCCGGAACGGATGGAACAAACCTTCGGCAAGTTATATGAAGAAAAGAAAAGTAAACGGGACGCGGAGAACCGAATGGCCCAAGCAAACGAAGCGCTTATCTTGTTGCGAGCGAAAACGCAAGACATCCAGAATCTCTTCATCGAAACAGAAGAGGCTGAAACGAGAAACCCGTACCAAGAAAAGACAAGGGTCCTTTCCGGCTTAGCCGAAATGACCAGAAACGACGCCGATTGGCAAGCCAACTTGACTAATTTTGGGCTAATGCTTACGTTGTCGGTGGATACAAAAAACAAAGAGAAGCACCATGTCAAAAACACTCTGCGTCACACTTATTCTCCTGGCAATCGTGAGAAGTTATTGGGGGAATTAAGCGTCTACGACGAAATCTACCAAACGACGGCTCTACAAGCGTTGCATCTGGGAGAAGCCTATGACGAAACAATCGCTCCTGAATTGGAGACACTGTTAAATCAAGTGGCTGACGGGTTGCTGGAAACAAGCAAGCAGAAGAAAGCTAAAACAAAAGAGCTTTACTCGCTGACGCGTGCTACCACAAGACTGCAACAAAAAACCATCCAACAGATGGCAGAAAAGGATGACGCCAGACAAGGTTACCATCTGATTCAAGAAATCAAAGAAAAAACTAAAGACACCGGTATGCCGGACAGCCAATCACTGTCTCAACTGCTGGAATCGTAAGAAAAAGGGTGTGAATTATGGATTTAAAAGATTTGTTCGCACTGCGTAGAAGCAGCAGACAAAAGCGAATAACGATTGATGAAAGGGTACGAGCCATTACCGAAGCTGGCGCCACTGGAGCCAAACGTGACCCGGCTTCGACAAAAGTCAAATCGGTCTCGCCTCGAATCGGTGGCGGGTCGGCCGGCCAGTTCGAAGAATCCCCGGTAGACCTTTCCGAAATCGGAAGGGCTTATCATAGCGATTCTTATATTCGCAGGGCTATCGACAAAATCAGTGGGCTGATGTTCAAGTCTGGTTGGAATTTGGTTTCTTTAAACCCGACAGCATTAGAATATGTCCAGAACCGACTTAGTTTGATTGAGGAATCAACAAACATCTCTACCGAAGAACTGTTGCGTGAACTAGGTGGAAACTTTATCCTTTATGCCAATGCACCGATTGCCAAGACACGTGGTTCCGAGAATCTAGGCGGATTGCAGGCAGCCGGTTATTACGGTGGTGAACCGATTAATGGACTCTTCCCGGCTTCTCCTGAATACTTCCAGGTACAGCGCGACGAGTTCGGCAACGTGGAAAACTACACGATTTCCGGAGACTCCGGTGGTCAAGGTGTTGAATTCAGTGTCGAAGACATTGCGCATCTGACTTACCACAAACCGACAGGCCGTGCTTACGGTGTGCCTTATATCCAGAACATTATTGATGATGTCTTGATTCTGAGACAAATCGAAGAGAACGTTGCCCGCTTGGTTTACCGGAACCTGTTCCCGCTGCAGACCTACACGGTCGGGCGCGTAGAACCCGGATATGAAGCGACGGACGAAGAAATTGAACAAGTAACAGAAGAAATCCGTAACATGCCATTGGACGGTATCCTGGTTATTCCGGAACGCCACAAAATCGAATCTGTATCCTCAAATGGAGCAGCCCTACAAGCCTATGACTACCTGAAGTATTTCCGTCAGCGTGTCTTTACGGGTCTGGGTGTATCGGAATCAACCATGGGTATCGGCGATTCGGGCAATAAATCGACTTCCGACAATCAGTCTTCCGACTTGATTGATTTGGTAAAGGACTTCCAGCAGACTTTCCGACAATCAGTCTTCCGACTTGATTGATTTGGTAAAGGACTTCCAGCAGACTTTCGCGGCGGAAATCCAACGTGAAATCATCAACGAAATTCTTTTTGAGGGAGGCTTTGACCCTACCCTGAACAAGGATGACCGCGTGTCCTTCGAGTTCACTGAAATTGAACAGGCGGCTAAAATCGCTCGCGAGAACCATGAGATGCAAAAATTCATGGGCAACGTTCAAAGCTTGAACGAAACCAGAGAGCGTATGGGTTATGAGCCGACAACCGACATGAGCATGTTCTTTATGAACCTGACAGCGACATTGGCAATGGATACGGCTTCTGCACAAGGAACCGTCAACAGCAAAGACCAGCCGCAAAATCAGGCCGGAAAACAGCTGAATCCGAACAAAGATACAATGAAGGCGAATTTTGATAAAAATGATTCAAATTCGGTGTTGACGGAGTTTGGGCTAAAGGTTAACTTTACAACAGATGAGTCAAAAAAGGGCGTTTTTTCTGAAAAAGAAAGGCAGTCCTGGAAAAAAGTGAAGGAAAGTATTCTTGAAGGAAACTTCCGTCACACTGAAACGACTCGCCAAAAAACGCTTCTTATTGAAACTATCGAGTTGAGCCTGAACCAAAACACAGAATTGAATGTCGAACAATCCTCACAGGTTGCTCAGAAAATCGTTCGTGATTTAATGATTCAGACAAACGGTAATTTTGAAAAAGAAAAAATAGAAAACGCACTCTACGCCATGCAGTACGCTTTTTATGCATTTGTCCAACAAGCGCAAACTGAAGGGCAAAAAGGAGGACAAGAATGAATCTTCTGAAATACGGCAAGTTGCAGGTTGACCCAGCCAAGCTGAGCGAAACCGTCAATGTTCGAATGAAACAAGAGCAGCGCGCAACGATTTTGTCGGAAAGTTCGGAAACACACGAATTCCTGATGCCTCGCATCGAAGCGATTCACGCTGGGCGCACTCGTAATTACAACCATTATCCCGCAGACAAACTGCGCGGAGATGCTTCCATCCAAAGTGGCGTTTATTCCTGGCTTCAGCCTTACGCCAAACCGGTGATTTACAATCACGACACGAATACAGAAGCGACCGGCCGTATCTACTCCGCTGCTTATGCGGAATACACACAAGCTGGCAGACCTGGAATCATTGTCGTACCGAAAATTACCGAGAGCAATGCGATGAAAGCACTTAAAGATGGTCGTCTCCTGACGGTATCCATCGGAGCAACCAGTGATGCAGCCATCTGTTCCATCTGTGGGACGGATATCATCAATGAAGGCTACTGCGGACACATGAAGGGCGAAAGCTATGACGGGCGCACGGCAGAATGGATAACCGGGAATCTCTGGTTTGACGAACTAAGCTGGGTGAATGTCCCGGCGGATAAAGACGCCATGGTTGTAGACACACAATCCAGTATTTTCTTGGATGTCCCAAGAGAATCGGATACAACTGAGCAATCTGCATCTTCTGATTTGACTTTGAATGAATATTACGGTGTGCCAAAAGCAACTCGTCTTATCGTGGTCGAATCAAAAGAATTAAAAAGCAAAGAAGCAGAAATAAAGAAACAGGAGGAAAACCAAGAAATGGAAAACGAAAACCAACCAGAAACAGTCGTGACAGACGCACCTGTTGTGGAGACGGAAACACCCGAAACGGAAGTGCCGGAAACACCAGTTGTTGAAGAAGCACCGGTTGAGGAAACTGAACCATCTTCTGAAGGAGAGACTCCTGAAACAGAAACAGTTGTAACTCAAGAAGAAGATAGTGAAGAAGGAACAACCCTTTTAACTGCAGAATCTATCGGAGAACATCCAGACACTATCGCCTTACGCGAAGCGAATGCAAGCTTGTTGATGCAAGTCGAAGGATTGACTAAAGAAATCAAAGCGTTGTATATCGAACGCATTCTAGAGCAATCTGCTTTGCCGGAAGAAAAAGCTGTTGCTTTGAGCGAAAAATTAGCCGGACGTTCTATCGACTCACTTCGTGACCGATTAGAAGATATGAAAGAAGGCTTCACGGCTGCACCTGTAGTCGAAGTTGCTAAAGAAGAGCCAAAAGCTCGTGTCATCACGAAAGTCGCTTCTCCTGTTCCGACAACTGAAAGCGCGGAAAAGAAAGAAATGACAAACGAAGGCAAGCTTGAATTTTTCAAACAGTTATTGAAGTAATAAAAAAATAAACAAGGTCCTATAAGGAGGAAAATCAACAATGGCATTATTCCCAAATCCACACGACGCTGTGTTATACAACGGTGCTGTAGGAAAAACGCATACTAACTTGGTTGTTTCAGAAGGTGCTGCTCCTGCCGAGCGATACATCGTATCAAGCACAAATACTTTCGACCCGTTCATCTACGAATTTGGTCCAGAAGGCAATCAAACTGTTTTGATTCCAAAAGGTAAAATCGTTGAAGCGGTCGGCGAAGAACTGGACCGTGAATTCGGCCACACTTCAACAGCTATCCGTGTAGCTTCAGAAAACTCTGAACGCGCTATCGGTGTCAACCACCACAACGTCTACGACCAACGTCGTGACTCAATGGAAGGTAACCGCCCAGTTGTTATCACTCGTTCTTACATCGAAGTACCATTGTTCGAACACGCTGACACATTAGCGACAGCAGCTGCAACTGCTAAAGCAATGCATTTCGGTGCTGCTTACGGTTTGGCAAACGAATTGAAAGCTGGAGACTTTGTCGTTTCTGGTGTCGATGGAAACTTCAAGAAATTTGACAAAGCAACACATGCATTCCACCAAGTAATTGGTCAAGTTCACAACGTCAACCGTGAGTTGCCGCCATCTGGCTTGCTACAATACTACACTGGTTTGAAAAACACTGCATTAGAGCAGTACATGAAACAAATCTCAACTACTCCAGCAGTACCAGGAGACGCAGATTATCCTTACGGCGCACCGTACACTGTTGGTGCTTGGAAACCTGAATTCCTGAAAGCATTGGGCTACGGCACTTTGACTGGTATTCCATTCCTTACGGATGGTTACTTCTCAGCTCAAAGCCGCATCTCTGTAACATTAGATGATGCTACAGGCTTGCCGGATGCTTCCATTGAAGCGATTCGTGTTGGTGAAGGCGCTGAAGCTACTTATACAACTGGCGTTTCAAAAATTGCCGTTGATAATACAGTGGAAGAAGCTTCTGTTTTCGTTAAATTGAAAGACAAAATCGACCCTCGCAAGTTGGACGGCGTGACCGTTACTTACACAGACGGTGCTCTGGAACAAGACGGCGTCACTTTGACAGTGAAAACAATGTCTTCTCGCGACGTGCACGTTGACGTAACAAACAATACAATCGTCTTGTTCTTGAACAAAGGCGTAACATTCGAAAATGTTGAAATTTCGGTTGACGCTGTCGTTGACCCTAAAGCAGGCATTCCAACTGAATGGGACTACAAAGGTTCCGTCGGTGCTGTACGTATCCAGTTACTACGTTAAGGAAAACCCCTCAGCAGGGGGTTTCCCCCTTCTGGATAAAAACTTTTAGGAGGAAATACACAATATGGAAACACAATTAGTGGAAAAAATGGCGACATATGCCGCTTCTTTTAATGGCAAAATGAACATCGAGGAAGCAAAGAAAAACGTAACTGTGAAAGAAGCATTGACGACTGCTGATGCGAACATTTTGATGCCGAAAGTCATCCAACAAGTCGTAACAGAAGCAGCTGAAGGACAGTATTTGGCTTCACAGTTCTTCAAACGCATCAACTTGACTGAAGGACGTTCAATGGAATTCATCCATTTCGGCGCTATCCGCGCATTCGAAATCGGCGAAGGCCAAGAATACCCAGAACAAAGCTTGAACTTAACAAAAGACGGCATTGGTTCTGTAGACGTTAAAGTCCGTAAATACGGTCTTAAAGTGTCTATCACTGATGAAATGATTTCTGACTCACAATGGGACGTTATCGGTTTGCACTTACAAGCTGCAGGTCGCGCAATGGCTCGTTTGAAAGAAGAAAACATGTTCCGCGAATTCTCTCGTCATGGACACGTTGTCTTCGACGGAAACTTGTTCTCTGCAGGACAAGAAGGTTACCCTACTGGCCGCGGCTTCGACGGTAACTACAATGGTACTTTGACTGGTGAAGATATGTTAGACATGTCTCTATCTATCATGTCTGCTGGCTTCACACCGACAGACATCATCATGCACCCGTTGTGCTGGTCTTTGTTCGCGAAGAATGAATTCCTTGAAAATGCTGGTAAAGCAGCATTCGGTCAAGGTACAAACGGTCAAGACCCTCGTCAATTCAGCACTACAAACAGCTTAGGCTTGACTGTTCAATTCAGCCCATTCGTGCCGTTTGACCAAGCAAACAAAAAATTCGATTTCTACTTAATCGACAGAAATAACGTAGGGGTGTTGTTGGTGAAAGATGACATTTCGACTGAACAATTCGACGACCCAACCAGAGATATCCAAAGCTTGAAACTGAAAGAGCGTTATGGTGTTGGTATCTTGAACGGCGGTTTGGGAATTGCAGTTGCAAAAAATATTGCCTTCAAGAAAACTTACTCTATGCCTGAACGTGCATTCGAACCAATGGCAGCTCCAACAGACTTCACTGACGGAAGCCACGACGAAATCTAGTCTCATCCTTGAGCTAAGCGCGTAAGCCTTTACCCTATAGGGGCCCTATACCAGGGCCCCTCTTTTTTATAAAAGGAGGAACTTATTCATGACAAAAAAAGAATACATCGTTGTTGCGGTTTCTGTTTTCTATGAAGGATTCGGTTGGACAGACAAAGCAACAAACCTGACATTCATGCCGACAAAAGCAATCAACCCTGTGCGCATCGATAAAAACAAAGACCTTTCCGGTATCTATCAAGCTTACCGCAAAAACCATCTGTTGCTTTTGGAAGGTACTTTTGACGAAAAAGACATGCGTGCGGAACACAACCTTCCGGACGACAAAGCGGTCATTAAGGAACTTGAAGCGGCATTGGCAGCAGCAAAAACTGAAACAGTGGACACTTCGGCTATTGAAGCTGCTGAAAAAGAAAAAGAAAAAGCAGTCGCTGATTTGAAAGAAATCAAAGAACTGTTCTTTACAAGCCATACTTTCACGGCGGAAGAAGTGAAACACGCTTTCTATACAGTCGAAATCCTGAAAGAGATTTTGGACGCAAAAGCCATTGAATACACAGAAAAAGAAACAAAAGCAGCTCTACGCAAAAAAGTAATCGGTTAAAGGAGGCTCTAAAGCATGGCAGCTCTGTACAATTTTATCACGGCAGTCTCGCCTGTCCACAATGCCGCCAATGTAGCAGTCGCAACCATCCCTTCTGTTACGTTCGCTGCAGCAATGGAAGCTGCCTCCCTGAATGCCCAGACCATTTTTTTGGAAAAGGCAAACGGACCAGTCGTACCCGTTACTTACCAGTATAATTTCCTGAGCCAAAAAGTGTCTCTTTCGCCAGAAACGGCTCTGGAAGGGGACACACAGTACACCCTGCGCATTCTTTCCGGGGAGCTGGGACCAAAAACCATCACGGGAGACACTTCTGCGCGCGAATACGCTTTTGTTTTTACGACAGAAGTCGCTGTAGTGGTCGAACCACCCGTTGAACCGCCTGTCGAGGAACCTGTTCCGGAAGAGCCCGTTATCCCAGCAGAAACGGTTTTCTTTCTGGAGGAAAGCTATCCAAGAGAAGGAGACCTGACTGAAACGTTGGACAAGCTACTCCTGCGTTTCAGTGAACCGATTGACTTGTTGAGCGTGACCGAAAACGTCTCCTTGAAAAAGGATACCGGCAGCAGCCTGTTGTCCTTATTCCAAACAGCAGAAACAAACAGTTTGTCAGTCGATACTGAGAAAAGTGTCAATGGCTATTTGGTTTTGACCGTCTCCCCTGCTCTAACAGCAGGCACAGCCTACATCCTGGAGCTTAAAACGGGACTTGCTTCCACTTTGAGTTCCAAACTGCAGGCTGCTGCTTCTATTCATTTCCAGACACGTTGGTTGCAATTCTTCACAACCGTCCGCGCTGTGCGGCTCTTGATGGGACGCTTTGCGGACGCTTATACCGACAGCGAATTGGCTGAAATGATTTATCAGCAATCGACTGAAATCTACCAATTGATGTCCATGCAGACAGACTTTGATGAGACAGCTTGGGCGCCGGCGCCTTACGCGGCGACCCAATATGTCCTTTATCGCAGTGCCTACAATGCCATGCTAAACCAATCTCTGGAAAGTTCCAGCGGCATCAAGAAAAACTTCCAACTGGGAGATTTGCAAGTATCCGAAGCCAGTACCGTATCCAGCGAAATCGCCAACCTTTTGGGTCTTTTCGAAAAGGAAATGAACAAATGGTGGAACTTGCTGACCGGAGAAGAAGAATACGATGGCACTTACAAGCCGAACCTATCCAAAACACTGGGCAGTGCGACAAAAGCGGAAACGGATTACAGTTATCCGACCTTCCTTACACGTGCGGGCTTCAACGAATTGGGGGGTTAATGCATGCTTTCTGCAGAAAAAGAATTCAATGCCATCCTGGAGCAATTTGGCCACTCTGTTTTATTGCTTCGCCAAACAACAAAAGTACGCTGCAGTTGTTATGACCCTTTATTGCAGGCTGCCGACCGGGACTGTCCTTACTGCTTCGGCTTAGGAACAGTTCCTTTGGCGGAAAAACACCTGACACGGGACATGGACATGCGCGTGCCGGATACTTTGCCCTACATCAGCAGCATGCAGCTCTACGGTGAGTTGGCCGTTGGCTCCCGCAGCTACTTCTTCAAGAAGGACGTAGCGGTGAAAGAAAAGGACTTGATTGTCGAAGTAGATTGGGTAAATGGTTCCCCTACCTACAACGGGGGTTACATCTTTGAGGTCAGCCATATCGACCCGCAACGTTTTCTTAATGGAGAAATTGTCTTCCAGAAAGTTTACGTCAAAGACCAACCGGTGCAAAAAAGCATCCGGGGAATCAAAATCATCGAAGCCTACGGGAACATCCGCTTCCAAGTGGCCGAAGGAGGAAATTAGATGCGCTTATCCACATTTAGCTATATTCAACCCGCCTTGATGCAGCCAGATGGGCGCATCGTCCTTATCGGCATGGCGACAGACGGACCCGTACAACGACCGTTTGTTTTGAAGAGCGGTACGGCCGTTGCCCAACTAGGTGAAAACGAATTGGCAAGAAGCTACGACGCTTTGTTGTATGCAGGCGTACCGCGGGAAAACCTTTTGGTTTACCGACTGAACGGACGCCACAGCAAATTGCGCTTGGTGCAAGGCGGGACAGAAACCCTGACCCTCCAATCCATCGGAGCTTCCGACGAAGACAATGAGCTCTTTGTCGAAGTACGTGCTAGTGATGTGTTTGTTTTTTCAAACTACAAAGAAACCAGCAAAAAAACTAATTTCAATCGTAGATATCGTTTTTCTGATTACCCGTATCTCGGGCAATTAGCCGATGCCATCAACGAAGACGCAGCGCTCGGACTCTGCGATGTTGTCGCCAGAGAAGTTTTCGACGGCGAAACGGTCAATCTCCTGACGGAACCGGGCATTTACAGCCTTTCCGGCGGCTCCAACGAAGGGGCTCTTTGCGCAAGCGAATCAACGGACTGGGCATCTTACGAAAGCAACTACTGGCCTTATTTCTACAGGGGCGTACTCGGAGCCGAGTATACGGGCGAAAGCGCAACTCCTTTGATGAATATCCCAAGCGAAATCCTGTTGTTCACGGACCTGCCGGCAGAAGTTTCGCCAGACATTGTTTCTTTCGCTGGCAGAATCGCGGAACAAAAGACACAGGAACAGGGCGTCCTTTGCACTTCGTTGTTCCACGTCTCCCCTTTACCGGAAGAAAAGAGTTTGCGCCCAGGAGAGTATATGGTATCGACAAACACCTACTTCGACATTGCAGAACAAACCATCCTGGACTTCGAACCAAAAGCCGAACAAGAAGCATTCATAGAGAAGCTTCGTACGCTTTTCAACGAAGAAGACAGAAACTGGAGCCATATGCAATATGTTCAAATTGTCGTGGGAGAAACAGGACAAGAAGACACAAATGTATTTGGTTCGGTTCCTTATGCGGCCCTTTACGCCTTGAGTGACTTCCGCGACAGTTTGGCTAACCAAACCTTGCCTGGAGTAAACCTTTTGCGCAAACCATTGTCCAAATCCGTTGTTGCAACTCTACAGGCTAATGGTTATATATGTATTGTACCGTCCATAAGAAAAAAATACGTGATTCCCTATGCTCAATCCATCGCCTATCCCTACGCTAAACGTGTCGGCAACTTCACAAACAGACGATTGATGCAAGCCATCGGAAGAACGTTAAAAGACAAAATGGATAGTTTTATCGGGCAACCAATCAGTTATTTTCCGGCTACAACAGCGTCGAAAATAGTTGAGGATTACCTAAAACCTTTTGTTGAAGAAGGTGTTCTTTCTTCTTACAGCGTTTCCGTACCGACAGACTATCAATCCATTTCAGGCGCTTATATCGCCGTTGTTTTGGGTGTCTATGATGAGGTCCGCGAAGTCACTGTACGCTTAAGCGTAAGAGAACAGAAATGGGAGGTTGACCTATGGAATCCGACAGACTAAAATCCGAACATTCTATGGACCTTGATGGTTTTATCGACAACCTTTATGTCTTGCTGAACGCAGCTTGGGGTGAAGATTGGGGTGTTTTCTCCATGAACAAACCGAGCCTGACGGACGGCCGCGATGTAAAGATGCCGCAAATCGTCTACACTGTCCCTAAAATCGAACCGGGCTCCATCGGTACCCACAAAGAAATCAAGCCGCGGCTACGAGAAAAGTTCCAAGAGACAAGCCCGCTGACCGGCGAAACCGGTTGGGTGGAAATCTACGGGAAAATATTGGATTGCCAAGTCGATTTTATTGTCTACGCCGAAAACAACCGAGATGCCAACCTCATCACAAAACGTTTTCGACAATTACTGGATGCTTACAAAGGGCTCTTGATGAAAAAAGGGATGCAAAATCTCTGGTATCTTCAGGAATCGGACCGCAACCCAAGAGAAAGTTCCGAAGAAATGCTTTCTGCACGAACTATCTCCTATCTTGTTCGCATTGAAGAACTTTCCCGTGTAGAAATCAACAGCATCCAATCAATTGAGCTGAAAGTGAATGCCATTTACGATACGCTCGCAACAGACGGCTTGTTGCCGTCCCAACAACCCTAGTCATTATAAATTTTAATGAAAATACGAAAAGAATTTAAGGAGGAACTTATTCATGTCTAATTACCCTAACTTACCGGGCGTAAACATGACCTTGAAAGACGGTCAAATGCTTTTGTCCAACTCGAACCGCGGACCTAGAATGCTCATCATTGCGCCAGTTAAAGCAGGCGTTTCCGTAACGATTCCGGAAGAACCGATTTTGGTTTCGACAGAAGAAGAATTAGCAACAAACTTTGGTGGTTATTTTACAGCCAACACATTAAACCCAATTGCTGCTGAATGGCGCATTGCCCGCGAAGCAGGCGGTGTTTCTATCTATCTGTTGGCACTGAAAGGCGAAACAAAGAAAGAGCAATACATCAACTTGTACCATTCCCTGTTTGGAGACTTGCAGGAATTCGACGCAGCGCACATCGTATTGGTCGGTTTGGAAGCTGACGATTTTATCGATTCCATCACTGACGCAGACTTCGATTTCGCAGAAGACAAAGCGGCTTTCCCAAACATCAACGGTTTGATTTCTGAATATGTTGCAACTGCAGCAACTGTTCCGGTTGTAGGTTCATTCCCATTGGTTGTCACTAGTGCAAATCAAGTACTGTCTTTGACAGTTGCTGGACAAGAAGTCGCTTTGACGATTCCGGAAGCATCTTACACTACTGCAGCAAACTTGATTGCCGCTGTTGCAGCGCGTTTGGCTTTGGCTCCAATCTCTGGCGGAAAAACAATCGCTTTGAATGGAACCGGTAAAGCTGTCTTGACATTGGAAGAATCTTTCACTGTTGAAGCCGGCGAAATCGCAACAGCATTGGCATTGGCAGGCGTAACACCTGTTTCTTCTGCTAAGGGTTCCCCAGCTGCTTTACTTGCTGCTTACGCTCAAAGCCAGAACTTGAATGTCGGCAACGCGATTGCTTACATTGCGACTTCTGCTCCAGTCGGCACACAACTGGCAGACATCAAAGCAAAAGTGAACGCATTGATGGAATTGAACAACGAGTATTCTCAATACTTGCAAGTTATTGCAGGTCCACGCGTTGGCGTTTCCATCCCAGGAAGTTTGCGCACACAATGGGTTAGCGGTGTAACGAACTACGCTTGCTTGGCTGCAAGATTGTCTCCACAAATCGCACCAACAAACCAAACCTTGCCAGGTGTAACTGAATTGCGTTACAACTTGTCTTTGCGTCAATTAAACGACTTGACTGGCAAGAAATACGTGACTTTCCGCGCGAAAAATGGTCGTATCTCGGTTGTTGACGGTGTAACAACTGCACCGGATATCGTTATCGGTGAAGATGTCGTGAAATCCGACTACACACGTTTGTCTACTTTGCGTATCGCAAACTACATCACGACTGAAGTACGCAGTGCATTGGATGCCTTCATCGGCGCTCCAAACGAATTCACAATGTACACTTCGATGAACACAGCCATCAAATCTGTTATCAAAACAGCGATTGACCGCGCCATCATCCAAGATGCTCGCTACACAATCCGTTTGGGACAATCTTTGGACAGCTCTGTTGTTGAAATGACAATCTTGCCACAATTCGAATTGCGCACTATCGACGTATCTATCGGATTGTCTACTCCAGAAAATTTCTAATCTAATTGAAAGGCCTGCCGGGGGTCACCTCCCGGCTGGTATTTTAAAACAAACCTTATAGGAGGAACCAGAATGTCTCAATATACAAAAAGCGAGTATTCGCAAACGTACCAATCTTTCTCTGGTGCAGACATTAAAGCTACTTTCGGAAACGTTGTAATCGGCGAACTAGCCTCTATCACTGTTTCTGTAACACGTGAAAAAGCGCCTGTCTTCACAATGGGAAATCCGAACCCACGTTCGTTTTCTCGTGGAAAACGCGGAATTGCCGGCTCTTTGACGTTCACTGTCTTTGACCGCGACGCTTTGGCTCAAATCAAAGCAAACTCTACTGTTTATCGTCAAATCTACAATGACTCTGCTTACCGTAGCGGTACGGGCCAAGCGCCTTTGGCAGTAAACGAAGACAGCCAATTCACAATGGAAGATAACCGTAACTTCTGGAACACAGGCGCACGCCCTGTTTATTCTGATGAAATCCCGCCGTTTGACATCACTATCTCAATGATGAATGAATATGGCCAATCTTCAGATATGCGTATCTATGGCGTAGAAATCCTGAACGAAGGCATGGGTATGTCTGTAGACGACATTACAACTGAAAAATCCTGCACTTTCGTTGCCCGTGCAATGGATGACATGAGAGCAGACATCTACGAAAAATAGTTTCGTACCAATTCTGGGGGCCGCAAGGTCCCCTTTTTTGTTAGGAGGAAAAAACAATGTCCACACTTGAAACGACAGATGCCAACGAATTATTGAACAGTTACGCCGAAGACGGCACAATTGCGATTGCTGACATCCGTAGCCTGAAGGAAACCCTTACCCAGAACCCGCTGTCTTCCTTGATTCCGGTAGATATCGGTCTGAGCGAAAGCGAAAGACAGGCTTTGCGTTACCTGGATAGCATCAAGCATGGGCTCATCACCGACAACGAGCATGTGTTGTTCAACAACAACCGCGCTTATGACTCGCGCACCTATACGTCTTTTTCAGGCTCAGAAGCGACCGTCTCGGTTGTTTTCCAGTTCGGTAGGCCAGTTATCATCGGTGAGTGTCAAACCATCACATACAGCCTCTATCGGCCGATTACACCGGTCTACAATCTCGGCAATGCCAAAGCAGCTGGGTATGTAAGAGGTCCACGCACCATCGCTGGTTCGATTATCTTTACGGTCTTTGACCGCCACATCCTGCTGCGTGCTTTCCACGAAGCCTTTCAAAACGCCAATCCGGACGCGCCTTGTCTGAACAAAAATTTCTTGAGCGATGAGTTGCCACCGTTCGATTTACAGGTTACATTCATGAATGAATACGGGCAGAGCTCTGTACTTGTGATTCACGGTGTGTATCTGACATCCGAAGGGCAAGTCATGTCCATAGAGGATATGATTACCGAAAACACGATGCAATACTTGGCCAGTGACATTACCTTGATGCGCCCGAATGTTTTTGAAAACAATTAGAAAGGAGAGGCGACATGGCTGTTTATGACAAAGACGCCCGCAAACCACTGGAGTCGATGACTTCAACGGGCAATATGTCCTACAACTACAACAACAGCAAGGACGCGCGCGGAATCGAATATTTCTCCGGTTCGAACGTAAAGGTTTATTTCGGCAGCATCCGGATAGAACCGATAGCTGCGATTCAATTCACGTTGCAGGAACAAATCGTACCGATTTACGGATTCCATTCCTATACCTTCGACCGCATCTCGCGCGGACAACGGATTGTCCAAGGCAGTTTCACCCTGAACTTCACGGAAAATGGCTATTTACAAACTGTCCTGGATAGGATAGCGTTAGAAATGAGGAGCGGTATGGCGCAAGTCGACAGCTCTGGAAACGGCGCCCAGGCAAGTTTTGCATCCCCTAATGAGGACAGTGCTACAGCCGAAGCCAATACCATCGAGCGTATTCTGTCAGCAGGAGAAACCGGCACTTACGAAGACTACTTGGCTTCTCTGAAAAACTCTTTTTGGGGAAATACAGACGCTTCCCGCATTTCAAGGGCTTCAGAAGCTAAGGAATCGGATGTCTATTTTTATGCCCAAGAGAACGGTCAAACAGATGAGAATCCGTTGCGGGAACATGGCTTCAATGTCTTGATTGATTACAGTCCGGATGCAAATCTGAGCGATTTTGAAGCCTGTTTGAAAAACCTGCGGGCGGCGGGGGACACAAAAAGCCTCTTCCAAAGCTACCGCACATTGATTGGGGTGCACATCACCGGCGTTTCCGAAAGCATCGACACGAGCGGACAGGTGCTGCAGCAGCATTATCAATTCATTGCCCGCGACCTGGACGGAGACATCACTGCACCAAGCTTGGAAACAAACTATCGTTACGACACCCAAACACTTTCCTTCACCTTGCCACCGAAAAAATCAATGGCACCTAAAGGGATTGAAGGCGTGAACGGCGTGCTATAAAAAAGAAATGAGGGACAAGAATGGCAAAGAAAAAAGAGGAACTAATGGAAGAAAATGAGACGGTTGTCGCTGGGGAAATCGAAACCATCACAGAAGAATTCATGGAAGAAGAAGAACTGATGGAGCAGGACGGGAAAGACGAAATCTTCCCGATGGGTCCTACCTACGACCAATTGGCAGATTGGAAATCCCGCTACAAAGAGGAAGTCTACATGTCAGATTTTGTTAGCCAAGTCTTCATCTGGAGACCCTTGCGCCGCAGCGAATGGAAAACCATGCAACGTGCACAAGGACACGACGAAGCCTACAACGAAGAAAGCATCTGCCGGACATGCATTCTTTGGCCGGAAAACTATGCGAATCACGAAATGGCCTTCGGGAAGGCAGGTATCCCAACCATGCTCAGCCAACTGATTATGGAACAATCCGGCTTTTCTCGCGCGGCGACTGTCCGTTTATAAACCCAAGAGAGTCCGTCGTCAGCCGGGCTCTTTTTTTGCACCTAAAGGAGGAGACACCCAATGACAGAAGAAGAATTGTTGCTTGAATGGAAAAAAGCCTATGGTTATGTTTATTATGTTGAAATCGACGAACAGGAATATGTTTATCGGCAAGTCGGAATGGGCGAATATGCAGAGATGGAACGCATCGCCGAAGACGGCCTGCATATGGACGAAATGCTTTGCCGCGCCTGCCTGCTTTTCCCGGAGATAGAAGATTGGGATGAAGTTTCTGCAGGTGTGCCGCGCAGCCTTTCCGAAGCCATTCGTCAGGATTCAGGCATAAGCACAAGCGTAGAGGATACGACCCTTTTGCGCATCATAGAAGAAGAAAAAGAACTCGTCTACAACCGCTTCATTTTTCAAATGCCTTTGATTATCAAACATTGTTTCCCGGAGTTTTCTTTTCAGGAAATCCAGGATATGTCCTTGCGCGAACAGGGTGAGTATTATGCCCGCGCCATCTGGATGCTGGAAATGCTCGAAGGCACGAAATTGGAAGCGAAGAAAGACTGATAAAAGGAGCGCTGTCTTGCGATGGTAAAAAGAGAAGAAGAAAAAAACAGTACCCGTGACTTTGCGAAGCTTGCCGCCGCTACCGGCATCACCTATTTGGGCTACCGCAACCGCGGAGCCATCGCACGCGGCATCCGCGAAACTCTGTCTAAAAGTACCGTCAGTTTAGCCCGTGTCACCGAAAGCAAAACGTTCAAAGGGGCCATCGGCGAATTCAAGAACATGTCCCGGGCAGCCGTAGAAACCTACGGCAGTCAGACACCAGCGCGTATGCTAAAGAATATGATGCCGACCAGCGAACGCGACGCCTTACTGAAAAAGCGTTTGGATTCCTACAACAAGGCTCTGGTCCGACGGTCGCGCGGAACAGCACCGAAGGATGTAGCCAAAACACAACAGATGTTGAGTACGCTGGACAGCAATGCGGAACAATACGCCACCATCGAAACAGCCCTGCAACAAGTAAAGCAGTTGGCCGAAAAAAACCGCAACAAGTACAAGGAGTTCTTTGGAGATGATGTGCAGGCTGTCGCCCAAGTATTCAAAGAAAATATCGGGCTTGTCCTGCACGAAGCCGGCAAAGACGGTTTTGGCGGAGGGGACGAGCTGAACCTCGCCTTCCAAAAAGCGATGCTGGAAAACAACCATAAATTGGCCAAAAACAAAACGAACGTCTTGCATTTTGACCCAAACAACGCCAAAGAGGTGGAAACATTCTATCTCGGTATGATGCAATACGCAAAAGATGTTCGGGCCAGCATGAAGGGCGCTGAAAGCAGCGGCTTTAAGAATGCCTATCGGGCGGCTGCCTTCCACGCTGACCGTAGCCACAGGCTTCCCGGTAAGACGGATGGTTTGTCCGCCGCACTGGAAAAACAAGGACTCGTTCCGCTGACGATGGGGGACGCGACGGAATACTTCGTCAAAGAAGAAAACGGACGCCAGTTCCTGACAAAAGAAGCGGGCAAAGACCGTCGTTTTGTGCAGGATTATTACTCGGAACCGACACGCATTTTGGCGAAAAGTAAGTACGCAGGCCAAAGTACGTTTACGGCAGAATCGGCTGTGGCCGAACGCTATATCGAAACCGGCAAACAGTTTGGCTTGGATGAAGAAGCACTGAAGAAAGACCGTTTTTCTCATTCGCTTTTCATGAACCCCAAGACAAACGAAATTATCAATACCGCAGCCATCCAAGAAAACATCGACGGTATCGGTGATTATATCCAGGGCAACCTGCAGGTTCCTTTCCTGCGCATGAACCCGCTGGATATGACCCAGCGCCACTCGCGCCTGCTGAAACGGGATGCGGAAAGCTTCTATGTTCATCCTGCCGGGAGCCCGATGCCGTTTTTGGACCAAACGAAATTGGCTTTGGAAAAAGACGCTGTCTATATGCGCAACCAGAACAGTGTTGTCCGTCCGACGAGCCGCAGTTACCTGCAAGTCCAGGACAAACTGATTGACTCCCTGATAGCCAAAGAACTGCAAGGGAAGTCTCCGAACGAATCCTATGCCATCTTCGAAAAGATGATGGACAACTACACGACAGAAGAAGGGCTCTCACTCGTCAATATTCGAAGCGGAATCTACAAGGCCCACGCAGAAGGCGTGTCTGGTTACACCAACGTGGAACTGGAAGACCAAGGCGGTGCCATCAAGCGCCTGTTTGGTCTCGGGCAGGAAGAAGAAAGCCTGTTTGGGCGCATCAAGCGCGGCGTCCAAAAATTCGGCGAAGAAGAATACGCCGAAAACTTGAGCGATGTCCTGCTTGCCCGCATCGAACAAGAGGGCTCCATGGGTCATTCGGCATCCAGTGCGCTCATACCCGAACGCTCGCCGGAACACCTGATTGACCGCGGCTACGCCAAGCTTTATAGCAATACCCGCAACATGTCCGATGATGCCGCTAACATGTCCTATGACATATTGAGCAAAGCCCTCAGCGAGCGTCTGCATGAGGACATCAGCCTTTGGGATATGAACAGCGATGCCGGTGTGCTGCAAATGGCGGAAAAGCTCTTCAATAAAGCCGGCGACCTCTACCAACGCCCCGGTAAAGCCTCGGCAAAAACCATGCAGAACGCCGTCCTCGGTGAAATCTCTCAGACTTTCCAATATGACTATCTGCCGGAACAATCCGACTTCCTTTCCCGTGTCCGTTACCTCAAGGACAGGGATATTCTGACGGCCGACACCTTTTCTGAATTCGTCGAGAAAGAAGAACGCGGGGTCCGAGCTGTCGACGACCTGAAGCGTTTGATTGAGGAGTACGGTATTCTCGTCGCTGAAGAAAAAGGCATCACCGTCAAAAACCTGGTCGCTAATTCACTGGAAGCCGGCACCTTCACCAAAGGTGGACAGGAAGAGCTGAACAGTCTGCGCGCTTTGGGTCAATGGACTTACTTCCAGAAACAAGCCCAGAATACGACCAGCCTGGAGCGTTTAGCTGAGAACCGGGAAGCTCTCTATGATTTTTATGTCAGCAATCCGGAAGACCTGGACCGTTTGAATCTGGCTTTCCGTAAAGCAGACCCGGCGCTCGGAAGCGGGGTCGGGGAAAAGATGGACAACCTGTTGGGCAAAGTGTCCCACACTCCCATCAAACAGCACCGTACGCTCCTGGAGAGCATCAACCAAAGCTGGGTGGACACCCATCAAACAGCACCGTACGCTCCTGGAGAGCATCAACCAAAGCTGGGTGGACATGGCGGAAGCACAAGGGGACAATACCGATGCCCTGAGCGAAAGCTTCGCCATTGTGAATGGCATGTTTCAATACAGCAAGCAGTTGCCGCAGCTCCTGTCTGGACCTGGAGACAACATCTCGACACTGACAACCGGGGGATTCTTCTTTGCGAATCGTCTCAATACGCCGCTTGAAAAACTTGGTTTGGGTTTACCAAACCGTCTGAAATCGAGCGCCCCTTCCATTCTCTTTAACCAATGGGGGCGACGCATTGTCTTGCCTTACATGGCTTACCAGACCGCCAAATATGTCGACGGATTGACGGGGGACTTCTTCTCCGATACGGCCGCCGACACCTACGTCAACATGCATGCGGACACCAACCGTTTCAAGGAAGTGACCGGACTGAACGACCTTGGCCGGGGCTGGGAGCGGATGGTCCCTTGGCAGGAACAAATCGATGAATGGTTGCCTGTCAAAGCTTTCAATGCCGCGACTTTTGGAATGTTTTCGGATTTCCGGAGTGGCGAAGAAGTTGAAGAGGATTACGCGACAGGCGAAACAGCTGTAAGGAAAGGCCGCTATTGGGGTATCGGGTCCACCTCGCCTTGGTTCGGGAACAAGATTGACCGTTATGAACCGAACTGGTACCGCAAGATGAAATCCGATTACCAATTCTCGGAGAATATGTACGGCTCCGAAAGCGAATATTGGGCTAATAACTGGATGCCTACCCTGACACATCCGTTGGCTCCACTCAACCATTTCTTGCTTGACCCTTACCACTACGAAAAGAAACACGCTTTGAGCCGGCCTTACGCCATTACTGGTGGCTTTGCCGAATTGGATAATATCCCGCTTATCGGGCCGGCCATTGATTCGGTTGTCTCCGGCGTATTCAAACCACAAATTACCAACCCCCGTCTGGCGAAAGCACACCGGGATTACTTAAGCATGTACAATGAACGTCTGACGGCTGCCTACATCAACATGAACGCTGGCGGCGCAGTTAATATCGGACCGAGCGGCAGCATGGTCTTGTCTTCGGATATGTTCGACGTGAACTTCCGCGATGAAGACGGTAACCTGGACGAAGAAGCTTTGGTTGCGGACGAAATGCGCTACAATGCGGAACGCGACCGAATGGCGATTTCCATCATGAACGATACCGGGATTGTGCCGACATTGGCCGCCAATCCAGCGACCGCTGTGCCGACCGAACAGATGGATGCCTTGCGCGCGACTTATGGGGAAACTGGCGTAGCCGGCGTCGGCATTGCGGCCGGAAACCGCAAAGCCAGTGGCATGGCCCGCTACATGTTGGGACAGATGAATCAAAAACTGACCGACTCGAAGACAACGAACCGCAACGACCAAGTGTCGCAAGCCGGCACACTGACTGACCCGAACGCTTACTTCGGCATCCGTGATGCCGTGAATCAAAACGCTTTGCTTGACCCGAACGGGGTCGCTCGTGACATCGCCTACAACGCCGGCGAGTTTGGCGGGATGTACGGTTTCCTTTCCAAGACCGCTTTTGGTTTCGAGGAGTCGGGCCGTGGCCTAACGCTGGAATCCAGCGAACGCTTCTCTTCCTATAATAATTTCTTCTGGGAGAAAGAATTCGGCGGCTTGGGCGGAGACCTTTCGGAAATCGGCAGACGTTACCTGCCGCGCGACCCGAATAAGGATTACTACAATCCGATTCGTAACACCATGCCGGGATGGCTTCCTGGCCCGGGATACTTCACAGACTTCCTCCACGGTGACCCCTACGCCAAATTAAGCGGGGGAGAGATGCGTTTGCCCGGAGAGGCCTACGAAAAATTGTACAGGGTCAAGAAAGACGCACAGGGCAATTATTCGGCCTTTGACCGCTATCGCATTCTGGCCGACGTAGCCCCTTATTCCGACCAATACCGGGCAGCTAAAAAGGAAGTCTCCTTGCTGAACCAAAACGGCATGCTCGATGAAGGCCAAAAAGCGGAATACAAAGAAATCCGTAAGCAAGTATCCAGCCGCATGAAGAAGAAAACCTTCTACGAGGAACGCTTCCAGAATGCGGAAGTCAATTACGAAAACGTAACCGTCACGAAAGTGCTCGACCAGAACACCTTCCTGACGGAAGAATACGGAGAGAATCCGTTCAAATTCGCTGGGGTCAATGTTAAATCTGACGACACAACCAACAAAGAACTGATAGAGCAATTCATCAAACCGGGCCAACGTCTGAAAGTTGCCATCGATGCCGACCCGAACCGGCGCATCCGCGATGACATGATGGATACAATGCGCGTTGTTGTTTACACGCCGCATGCGGCAAAAGGCTCGATGCTTGGACTGACCGGTCTGGGTGCTGGCGCCAATCTGAACCACTACCTGTCGAAACAGACCGAAGAAAACGGTGGCAGCGTCAGCATCAAAGACGACGGTTCCGCAACCGCGACCGTGGCGCTTTATTCCAAAGAACAGCTGACTATTGGCCGTTTTATGGAAAATTTGGTGCATGACGTCTTGCCGGGTGTGCCTATCGTCAACGTCTTTGCGGATAAGTTCCTACAGGTGCGCAGTCCGGTCGAAGCCTACAAGCGCGAGCTGTACAGCAAAGCGTGGCGCGACTGGAAGAGCCCGATTGATGGCTGGCTGAAACCGATGCTGGATACTTCAACGGCTCGCAATCCGTTGGTTGCCTTCGGGACCGGCTACGGGATTGGCTTCCTGGCTGGACGGAAAAACCGCGGGAACAAAGGACTGGCTCTGGGGCTGTTGTCTGGAACGCTTTCGGGCTTCCGCGCGCTGCGTGATTTCGGCGACCATGTCCTCCCAGGCCAAGAAGAAGCTTGGGTACCAGAGCGGCGCCAGAAAGAACGCGACATCGATGAATACTTCGACAAACTGAAGTACGTCAAATACAAAGGGCTGTACGAAAAAGCCAAGGAAGAGGCGCGCCGGAAAGAAGGCTTCGACCTCGATGATTTCTTCGCCAAAACCGAAGCGATGGGAAAAGACAACAAGAACCTCAAGTCCTACCTGACATGGAAGAAAAAGCGCCTGGAAATTCAAAAGGACACCGCCTCTGGTAACCTGGAACAAATCGAAAGCGAACTGGACGACATCCGTCTCCAATTGGACAAAATCGATGCCGGCAGGCCGAGTGGGCGCATTGGCCCTTTGACTGCACTGGCATTGCGCTATAAGGATGAATTCGAATCCACTCTTTACGGTGCTTCCGACACCTACAACTACAACAAAATCTACCGGGCTTTGCCAAACAAGGACAAGCAATATTTCACCGCCTTCCAAAAAGCCAGCCCGGACGAGCGGACAGAAATCCTCAAGCTCGTGCCGAAAAATCAACGCCGCATCTACCAGCAGCAATTTGGATTGGATGTGGACAAACAGGAAAGCCTAAACAGCTATTTCCGTTCCCACCATCTGCCGGACGAAAATTGGGAAGGTTGGCGCGCAGAACACTCGCTGGATAACATCAAAATCAAAGTGATGCAAAACGAAGGGGTCGAACTGACCGAAGCCAACTATTGGGGTGAAGATGAAGCGAAAGCGGCGGCTTCCGGCGAAAAAGCCATTCCGGTGCAGGAAGGATTGCTTTCTCCGTTCATCAACACCGGCAGGCTGGAAGAAGTCCTGCGCGGCGCGGGATTAAAAGATGTGAATATCCGCTTGTCGACAAGCCAATCAGAAGGTTATGCTTTTGATGCAGACATCCGCATCGAAAGAGACCGCAGTGAGGAAATCACTGCCGGCATGCAACAACAATTCATGGGGTGAGCTAAAACAGCTCACCTCTTTTAAGGAGGAAGCTCGTTTTGGCAAATATCAGCGATTTGGGGATAACATACATCCCGACCGGCTACGAAACCGGCACCAACTTGTATACAGGACTCGTCAAAACTAAAAAAGAACTGGCTTCAGAAAACAAACGCATGGAAGCTTCTTTGAAAGCCAGCCAACGAATTTTGAACGAACAGTCAGTGGATTTGGGACTAACGACCAATCCTTTTCGCATTTCAACCAACGCTCGTAACCTCTTCGAAACAGAGGAGGCTTTGGGTGGTCTATTTGAAGGCCAAAGCATCGTCACTTACGACACCGAAAACCTGGGGACTGCAATTCGTGGACGATTTCCTGGAAAAGAAGGCGTGGATTTCTTCGCCATCACTGAATTCTCTTTCCAAAGGAGTAAAGTCCAGAACGGCAAATTCGTTCCGGACGGCGACGCATTTGCTTTGAGCATGGCACTCCCAGAAGATGTCGCTAAAACTTTGTCTGAAAAGTTGAACGAATTGGAAGGAAATCCTACGGCCTTGTTCTCTATGGACGACGAACTGCGCCGCAGTTTGGCCGATTTGACGCTCTATGACGACACCGCCAGTTTCGGCAATATCGAACTGGGCGGGTCGAAGTATTTCACTTTGACCGGACAATCCAAAGGCTTAAAACCAAGCATCAAAGGGACAGCACTTGCAGAAAAAGAAACGATTGCACGCATGCGCCAAGGTTTGCGCAACTGGACTGACCCCAAAAAGGTCAACCAACCGACAGCTGTGGTTGATGCCATCGCCAATATTTTGTCCGATAGCCCAAGACTAATCGGGCACAACGTCAACGCCTATGACCAAGGCAACGTAAGCGAGTTCTTGCGCGGCATCGAACATCCGCAGAAGGAAAATTTGCTTTTCCAATTCAGCAAACCACAACTGGATAGTTTGCCGTTGGCTCAAAAACTGTTCGGTTTAAGCAATGAATCGGTTCCTAACTTCCAATTGTCGACACTGTTTGATTATTTCTCAAAAAACAGCGGAAAAAAACAAGCCCACTTCTCTGCGGCCGACGTTGCCATGAACACCGAAATCTTCAACGGCCTTTTGGAAATGAACCAAAAAATCGTCCATTCCGGCGGAGTCGGTCAACCCATCCAGAACGGAAAAACCTTCTTCGCGGAAAAGGGTTTGGGTTACAATGCCAGTGATTTCAATCGTCATGCCGGACAGTACGATATGACGCTTGTGAAAGACAAAAAGACCGGGCAATATGTTCAGCGTCGTGCTTTCCAAGAGCCGATACTCACGGCTGGACACAGCTATCAATTGATTGGCCAATACCAAAAGGTCGACATCAACGGCGTGGAGCATTATGCGATGCAACTGGAGGACACCCGCACCCAGACACGCAAAATCATCTACCGCGAAAGCCGGAGCGAACTGGCTGCCATCTTCGATGAACAGCTGAAACCGGTAGAAGCCGTCACGAATCTGGCTAGCCGACAAGACTTTCATGATAAGGACCAAGCGCGCCGAGCTTATGAATCCTTGTTTGACCCGAAGATGCGACGGGAGAACGACACTATTGTAAAACGTTACGAAAGTGCAAAGAAAGCATTAGGGGCATACCAGAAGGAACGCGATGCTCTTGTGCAATCGGGTTACACCGGTTCCGACCTCAAGCACCAAGCCATCACGCGCGCGGAAGAATTCCTGAACAAAAACCGCGACGACGCGAACTTCTATACCGGCTACGAAAACATCGAGAAGATGGCGAACATGGAAGGCACCTTTATGGAGGAAATGCCTTTCTGGGATGCGGTCATGCAACAAGCGCCGACAGTCTCTCCGAGTGGCAGCAAACACCTGTTGGCGCAACAACGCCAACATAACCTGTTTATTCACAACATCTATGACCAAACCGTAAATGCGGTTGGACGCAAAGACCAAGAATATGGTTATGAAGGCATGCGTCGCTTGCCTGTTGTTTCCGCCAAGGGCGAAATCACCCACTATAATGTGGAAAGCCCGCAAGCCATCCAAGCCAAGCTGCGCCAAACGCTTTACAAAAAAGGCTACAGTAATTCCCATGTCATGCGCGATTTTGAAATCATGCTCCGCGATTTGCGCGGCACGATGAGTGCTAGTGAACAGGAAGAGCTAAAGAAGCGTGTGCGTCAGGAACTGCAGAGCCCAAACGGACAAGTCAGCCAAACATTGGTCAACGACATCGCAGCTAAGCTTTATGATGTCAATGTCCATAACCAGGATGTTGTCTCTTCAATTCCCGGATTGGCTATCTATGCAGCCACACCCGACGGTTCCAGTCAGCGTGGCCGCTACATGAACCAATTGGTCTCGAACAAGAGTCGCTTCTTCCAAGAGGTTATCCAATCCGCTACCGAAAAAACGAAAGCCAGCTTCAACCCGGACCGGGTCATCTCCACCGTAGATGATTTCGATATCTTCCGCATGTCTGAAGAAGCCGGGAAACGTATCAAGACTTCCGAAGAGGTTGGTCGCTTCCTTGACCAGCAAGCTGGGGCAAGTCAGCAGTTGTTTAAAATGAAGCACAAGAATAGTGCTTTCACCCATCTGGACCACAACGCCGCTATGAAAGGTGTGTTGAAGTCCTTCGAAGACCAAGGCTTTGCCACTGAATTAGTCTTCTTTGAAGAAAAAGGCGAGATGGCGTTGTTCTTCACTGAAGGAAAGAACCGTTCTGTTCTAAACAACATGTCAACGATGGA
>JAEAME010000818.1_pt1 | contig 27029 bp, 29 predicted proteins | sample 8958731 | NCBI WGS metagenome assembly JAEAME01 (sample SAMN16933194, study PRJNA681113) | bioreactor sludge metagenome | isolation source: anerobic bioreactor sludge (Control) | place: India:Bengaluru | collected 2018-10-24 | reverse complement strand
TCATCGCAGAGGGACCCTTCAAGATTGCCAAATACTATATCTCCATCTTTAAATTCTCCTTGTATGGCCTTGAATATCCCCTTTCCATCGTCAGGAGGCAGGATGTCAACGGGATAAATGGTGCCCATCATGATATCACCGACGGCAACTATGGTAAGAGTGCTGTTGGTGTTAGTTTCCGTGTATGCACTCTTGCAGCCACATGAACCCCAAAGCGTAAAAAAGATACAGAGTATGAGTAATGGGTGATTATATAACCTGAGCATTAGAATGTTGAGGAAAATCGTCGGCAAATAGTCAAGCAGTCTTCATGTTATTCTTATAGTTTCTGTTCCGCCATGTCACCGATGACGGGAAGCTTGTAATATTCGCCCTTATATGCCTTGACCATGAGCAGAATCCAAACGATTAGAGACACAATCCCTAAAATTGGTACAAGGAACCATCCGATAAAAGGTATGAAATGAAGGATTATATTCACCACGAACAAGAAGCCAAAGGTAAAAATGGATTGCATCGCATGGAATCGCACAAACCTGTTCTCTTTTTCAATGATGAGAAAAATCACACCGGACACAAAACCAAGAAGGTAGCTCAGAAGACCGGCAACCGTCGGATTAATGCCTGTTGATGTTTTTCCTAAATCGTTTCCTTCCATAGATACTCCTTTCTATTATCTGTAACTCTTCCCTATCAGCTTACAGCTATTAGCTATCAGCTACAAGGAAAATTATTCTACCGTGACGCTCTTGGCAAGATTTCTCGGCTGATCCACGTCTGTTCCGAGCAAATTTGCAATGTAGTATGCGAGCAATTGGAGAGGAACCACTGTGAGGATTGGCTCAAGCTCGTAAATCGTCTCCGGCACAGTAATGACGCTCTCTACCTTTTGTTGCATCTCATGGGAGGCGTCATCGGTAAAGAGGATAACCCTTCCCCTCCTTGTCAGGACTTCTTCTATATTGCTGCATGTCTTCTGGTATGTCTGGTCCCGTGGAGACACAACAGCCACGGGGAGATTCTCGTCGATAAGGGCAATCGGTCCATGCTTCATCTCTCCGGCGGCATATGCCTCGGCATGGATATAGGAAATCTCTTTCAACTTCAGTGCACCCTCGAGGGAGGTCGGGAAATTCACCCCTCTACCGAGATAGAGGAAATCTTTACACGTCATGTATTTTCTGGCAAGTTCCTCAATTGCCTGGGCATTGTCAAGGATCGCCTGAACCTTCCGGGGAAGCTTCTTGATCTCTCCGATAAGATTTCTCACGGTGTCGCTATCCATGATGCCAAGCCTTCGTCCCATGTGGAGCAACAGAAGGTAGAGAACCGATATCTGAGTCGTGAATGCTTTAGTAGAAGCGACGCCTATTTCGGGGCCCGCGTGGGTGAAGACCACTCCATCGGCCTCTCGCGCCAGGGTGCTGCCAAGAACATTACACACAGAAAGCGTATACGCGCCTTTCCGTTTTCCTTCCCGCATCGCAGCAATAGTATCTGCCGTTTCACCGGACTGTGAAACCAGAATAAGCATATCCTCGCTTCCCATAATTGGGTCACGGTAGCGGAATTCTGAAGCAATGTCGGTCTCGACAGGAATCCTTAAGTTTGCTTCAAATATGTGTTTTCCTATCATACATGCATGGTAAGAAGTGCCACAGGCAACCATCCAAATCTTGCGTACCCTTGAAATATCGGGCAACTCAAGTTCCTCGAACCCAACCTCTCCCTGCTCTTCTTTGATTCTTCCAATCAAGGTGTCAGAGATTGCGCGAGGTTGTTCAAATATCTCTTTCAGCATAAAATGTTTGTAGCCGCCTTTTTCGGCCATCGCTCCCGTCCAGCTCACGGTCCGGACAGGTCTCACAATCTCTTTTCCTTCAAGGTCCATGAGCGAAAGCTGTTTATCTTTGAAAACAGCCATATCGCCATCCTCCAGAAAGACGAAGCGGTTCGTCCTGTCGAGGACAGCCGGGGCATCGCTGGCGATAAAATACTCTCCATCCCCAACACCAACGATCAAAGGGCTTTCTTTTTTCGCTGCTACCAAGATGCGCTCGTTTTCGTTTATAATACCAACAGCAAAGGACCCCTGAAGCTCTGCGAGGGCCTGCCGGATAGCTTCAAGAAAGGGTATACCTTTCCGCATAAAAGAGATTATTAAATGAGGGATTGCCTCCGTATCGGTATCTGAAAGAAACTCCTGGCCTGCTTTCCGCAACTTCTCTTTGAGCTCCATGTAGTTCTCGATGATACCGTTATGGACCACAACAATCTCGCCAGCCCTGTGTGGATGAGCATTTCGTTCTGACGGGACCCCATGGGTAGCCCATCGCGTGTGAGCAAGTCCAAGACTCCCACGAAACTTTACATTGTCGGCAATCTCTTTTCTGAGTTCCTCTACTTTGCCTTTCTTTCGTGCAACTTCGATCTTTCCTTCATTCCAGATCGCAATGCCGGCAGAGTCATATCCCCTGTATTCAAGTTTTTTCAGTGCATCTATCAAAATACCTGAGGCTTCATCGGGCCCTATATAACCGACTATTCCACACACTATCTTTTCCTCCCGTACATGGCGTTCTCTGTCTCAATAAAATTATCGACCCTGGTGCCTTTCCTGATAATCGTTTTTGGCCGTATCCGTACAAATGGACCAACCCTAACCCCTTCCTCAAGTTCCGCGCTTTCCATGAAGACAAAGCCTTCAATGATTACTCCGTTGCTGAGAATTGAATCCTTTATAAACGAGTTCGGCCCAACCGAAACACCCTCTCCGATGCGTGTCTTTCCTAAAATGTAGGTGTTTGGGTGGATGACCGTGTCCTTCTGAATGACAGCGTCTTCATCGATATAGATGTTCCGGTCAAGGAGGGCCACTCCATTTTTCGTGTGGCCATCGAGAATCCTATCCTTCATGGTAATATTCGCATCAAGAAGTTCCTTTTTCGAATTAATCCCAAGGACCTCGGAAGACCTCTCGTGATGATATCCTTTTACATCAACCCCTCTTTGCTGCACAATCTTATAAATGTCGGTAAGGTAATATTCTCCTTTCTTGTTATCTGCCTTAATTTCTTTCAAAAGCGAAAAGAGACGGCCCGGAATTGCACATATGCCGGTATTGATCCGCTTTATCTTTCTCTCTGAAGGGCTTGCATCAATCTCTTCAACAATCTTATCGATACAATCTTTCTTCATAAGGACCCGTCCGTAACCGGTAGGATTCTCTACGTCGGTTGTCATGAATGTAACGGTACCGGCCTTTTGAAAGAAGTGGATAAAACTCTCAAGCGTCGATGATTCAATAAGGGGCACATCGCCATAAAGCACGAGGACATCGTAACCCTTGATATGCTTCTCGGCTGACAGCACGGCGTGAGCAGTTCCCTTTTGACCTTTCTGAAGGGCAGTGACTATGTCAAATCCTTTTACATATCCTTCAACCTGTTCTTTCCCATATCCGAGCACAACTACAGTTTTTGTTGGCGAAAGCTCCAGCGCTCGTTCGATAACGTGCCCTACCATGGGTTTGCCCATAATCTCATGCATAACCTTCGGTTTACTGGACAGCATACGCTCTCCCTTGCCCGCGGCAAGGATGACAACACTAAGTTGCTTCATCAGGAGCCTCCTTTTTCCCAAATACCTTTGCAATAAGGATGCCCAACTCGTAGAGCCCCCACAAGGGGAGTGCGATCAAAATCATGCTGACAACGTCAGGGGGAGTAATAACGGCGCTGATAATGAAAACGGCAAGGATTGCATATCTCCTCTTTTTTGCCAGCATTTTCGCATTGATAATGCCCGCCCTGGAAAGATAAAATGCGACGAGAGGGAGTTCAAAAATAAGCCCGAAGATTATGAGAAGCTTCAATGTAAGGCCCATGTAATTCTTCAGATCCGGCATGGGAATAACAAAGTCTTGGGCATAACTGACAAAAAAACGATAGATGTTAGGCATGACTACAAAATAGCAAAACAGGGCGCCGAAAATAAAACACAGGCTTCCGAAAAAGATGAACGGATAGACATATTTCTTTTCATTTTCGTAAAGTCCCGGTGCAACAAACATCCAGAACTCATACAGGATAACCGGCGCAGCAAGGAAAAGGGCAGCAACAACCGATATTTTGAAATAGGTAAGAAATGCCTCCGTTATACCGGTAAAAATAAACGAACTCTGGGCCGGCATCACCCTTATAAAGGGTTGCATGAGAAAATCGAAAAGTCTCTCTTTAAAATAATAGGTGATAATGAAGGCTACTGCTATTGCGATAATGCTGACAACCAGCCTATCTCGCAATTCCTTGAGATGGGAAAAAAATGGCTGCTTCTCATCTGTCATATAGGTTTCTTGTCATTATCGCCGTTGGAATAAACTGCGTCAATTTGCTTTGTCTTATCCTGATTTGTCTCGTCCAGCTTTGCCTCGTCCTGATTTTTTTCTTCTGACTTGATTTCCCCCGTTGCTTCGGTAGTTTTTTCCTCCTCCACTTTTACGACCTCCTCATCAAAGGTCTCTTTCACTTCGTCTGCCATCCGTCTGAATTCAGTAAATGCTTTTCCCAACGTTCTGGCAAGCTCAGGAAGTTTTGACGGACCAACGACAAGAAGAGCCACAACAAAAATAATGATCATTTCTGGAAGGCCAATGCCGAACATACACGGTAAAATTATCACAAAATGTCATGTATATAAAGGGAAATTGTGAATTCGCACCATACCCCTTGACATAATCAACATCAATGATATATTTTTTATCATCTAATAATTATTCTAAACTGGATAGAAATGAAAAAATATAAGAATATGTCTTTAAAACTTACCCCTCAAAGGCTTGCTATTCTCGAATATCTTGAAGAGAACAGGGACCACCCTTCTGCGTCAGATATATACAATTCAGTCTCCGAGAGATTTCCCACCATGTCGTTTGCTACCGTTTACAATACTCTGAAGGTGCTGAAGGAGAAAGAGAATATACAGGAACTCACTATAGATCCCGATAAAAAGCGTTTCGATCCCAACACGGAGCATCATCATCACCTTATTTGCGTCAAATGCAGGAAGATTATTGATATTGACACTGAGTTTGACATAGGACTTTCCGATATACAGAAGCACGGCTTTGAGATAACGGGAAACCACATTGACTTTTATGGAGTCTGTCCCGAATGCACCAAGATTAAAGGCAAATACTGATTACGTAACCAGTTGAATAAAGGAGGTAGAAGGCGGTGGACACATTATTGCTCTCGAGATTACAGTTTGCTGTAGCCACCTACTTCCATTTTCTTTTTGTTCCCTTAACCCTGGGTCTTTCCATACTGATTGCAATCATGGAAACAGCGTTCGTGAGGACAAAAAACGTGGAATATCAAACCATGGCAAAGTTTTGGGGAAAGCTTTTCCTCATAAACTTTGCCGTCGGGGTCGTTACCGGTATTACCCTTGAGTTTCAGTTTGGTACAAACTGGGCGAGGTATTCACGCTATGTGGGAGACATTTTCGGCCCCCTTCTCGCCATCGAGGCAACGGTCGCTTTCTTTCTCGAATCTACCTTTATTGCTGTATGGGCATTTGGCTGGAAAAGGCTCTCTCCGAAAGCGCACGCCATAAGCATATGGCTCGTTGCCTTTGCCTCAAGCCTTTCTGCTGTCTGGATATTGATTGCGAACTCCTGGATGCAGCACCCTGTCGGTTATGTCATGAAAGATGGCAAGCCAGTCCTCAATGATTTCATGGCGGCAATAACACAGCCTTACGCTATTCTAACAATTCTTCACACCCTTGCAGCATCGTATATTGTTGCAGGATTTTTCGTCATGGGCATCAGCGCTTATCATCTGCTCAAAAAACAATTTGTCAGCCTTTTTACAAAATCTTTCAGGATTGCCCTTATTTTTTCATTAATTTTTTCAATCTTTGTAGTCGTTGAAGGACACATGCATGGCTCTGACCTGGCAGATAAACAACCGGCAAAATTGGCAGCACTCGAATCGCACTGGGAAACCGGTCCCATAGCTCCAGTCTTCATCGTTGCCGTTCCCGATGAGAAGAATGCGAGAAACAGCATTGAGATAGGCATCATCCCCGGCGCACTGAGCATGATGGCATTTCATAGTCTCAATGCCACGGTTATAGGGCTCAGGGATATTCCAAAGGACGAGAGGCCCCCTGTTACCGCTACATTTGTATCCTTTCGTCTCATGGTCACCCTGGGGATGCTTTTCATACTCCTTACCGTTGTCGGTTGGTTCTTGAGAAAAAAGATCGATTCACAACGCCTTTACCTGAAAGTAATGCTCTATGCCATACCCCTGCCATACATTGCCTGTGCTTTCGGTTGGACCGTCACAGAGATGGGAAGACAGCCCTGGCTTGTATACGGCCTTATGAAGACTGCCGATGGTGTTTCACCTGTAGCTGCTTCCCAGGTTGCAGTATCCCTTGTGGCATTCACTCTCGTTTATCTGGTTCTTGGCATAGTGGCATTCTTGCTTATGGCAAAACATGCACGTAAGGGTCCTCAGTTAGCACCGGATATATCATCGGTGGAGAGGAGGTAAGGAGAGGATGCTCGAAACGACATGGTTTGTCCTGTGGGGCATTTTATGGGCCTTCTATTTTATGCTCGATGGTTTTGATCTCGGAATCGGGTCTTTGTTGCCGTTCATAGCGAAAAATGAGTCCGATAAACGTACCATCTACAAATCAATTGGTCCGTTCTGGGATGGCAACGAGGTTTGGCTGATAACAGCAGGGGGCGTGACATTCGCGGCCTTTCCTGCAACCTATGCTGTTATGTTCAGCTCTCTCTATACCCCTCTTATGATTATCCTTTTTGCCCTTATTCTGAGAGGGGCAGCACTTGAGCTCCGAGGAAAAACAACTTCTCCAGCAGGTCGTTCTCTGTGGGATTTCTGTTTTGTAATCGGCAGTTTCTTGCCTGCGCTACTTTTTGGCGTTGCCTTTGCAAATATATTCAAAGGAATTCCCATTGACGGAGACGGCATACTTCAGGGGAATCTTCTGACCCTTCTTAATCCATATGGCATATTAGGCGGGCTCTTATTTCTCTCTTTATTCCTTGTCCACGGATCCCTCTGGCTTGCTGCAAAATCTGAAGACGAGGTTTACCTGCGCGCCGGGTCTACTGTGCATGCGCTATGGCCCATTTTGATTGTAATAGCAGTTTTGTTTCTCATCTACACGGCTTTCCAGACGAGTGTTTATGAAAACTATCTGTCAAGTCCGGTTTTGTTTATCATCCCTGCACTTTGTGTCTGCGCCCTTTTCCTGATAAGGATCTACGCGGGGCAAAAATCATATTGGAAGGCATGGTTTGCATCATGCATTGCCATTGTCTGTGCAACACTTTTCGGAGTTGTAGGCATTTATCCAAACCTCTTCCCGTCAAGCCTGGACGCAAAATACAGCATGACAATTTATAATTCGGCATCAAGCCCGCTCTCATTGAAGATCATGCTTGTTGTTGCGCTGATATTCGTTCCTATTGTGATCATCTATCAGGGTTGGGCGTATACCCTCTTTAAAGGCAAAGTGAAGGAGGAAGAGGGAGGAGAAGGAGAGGTGTACTAAGGAAACAGGTGGAAGAAGGAAGAGGGAGGATGGTTACCCGCTTGCGGGTGGCCCTTGGCTGGTAGAGGGGGCTATACAAGCCCCAGATAAATTTACATAACAAATCAAAGGAGGTTCATCATGGCAGAAAGAATGGAAGTTTACAAATGTGAGGTATGTGGAAACATCGTCGAGGTTCTTATCGGAGGGAAGGGAGAGCTTGTGTGCTGCAATCAGCCCATGAAGAAAATGACGGAAAATACTGTTGACGCAGCAAAGGAAAAGCATGTGCCCGTAATCGAAAAAGCAGGGAACGGAATCAAGGTAAAGGTTGGTAGCGTAGCCCATCCGATGGAGGAAAAACACTATATTCAATTCATAGAATTAATCGTTGATGGCAAGCTCTACCGTCAGTTCCTGGCACCGGGTCAGGCGCCTGAGGCGTTTTTCGAGATCTCAGGAGACAAGGTGACGGCACGGGAATACTGCAACCTGCACGGGCTGTGGAAAGCATAGTAGAACAGGTAAGAGGTTAGAGGCGATAGGCAGGAGGAAGAAACATTTATACGATACATTTTGTTGAGATACTCGCTGACTGTTGACAGCTCATATCACGGAACTTGTTGAATACAAAAGGAGGATCAAAAAATGGCATCATTGAAAGGTACAAAGACTGAGCACAACCTGCTTGCCTCGTTTGCAGGTGAGTCTCAGGCAAGAAACAGGTACAATTATTTTTCTTCTCAGGCGAAAAAAGAAGGGTTCGAACAAATATCCTGGATTTTTGCCGACACAGCAGACAATGAAAAAGAACACGCGAAAAGATTTTTTAAATTCCTCGAGGGTGGCATGGTTGAGATAACTGCTGCCTATCCTGCAGGAGTTATTGGTACCACAGCGGAGAACCTCGCAGAGGCGGCAGACGGGGAAAACCTGGAGTGGTCTACCCTTTACCCCGAATTTGCAAAGGTAGCGGACGAGGAAGGCTTTCCTGAAATTGCCAAGGTCTGGCGGGAAATCGCAAAAGCAGAAGTTGGCCATGAAACACGGTATCGGAAACTCCTTGCCAACCTGAAAGAAGGAAAAGTCTTTAAAAAGGATGCTCCGGTAAAATGGAGATGCAGGAACTGCGGGTACATCAGCGAAGGAAAGGAAGCACCGGAAAAATGCCCCGCCTGCGACCACGAACTGGCTTATCAGGAGCTGCTCGCCGAAAACTATTAGGTATTCAACACAAGAAATGGAAAAAATAATGGCCCCGGGAAAATCAACCAGGGCCATTATTTTTTGCAAACAGAATAAAACTGACATGCAGTCAAGTCATAAAAATAATTAAATGCAATCTTATATCAGCCACTTAAAGAATGGTGTATGGTTTTCCTTAAGCAAACCGTCGCGAGCCAAGAAAGCTCGGTCTTTTGCGTGAGCAAAAGTTCCGAAGGCGAGCGCGAGCGATCTGAGCCGCTGGAGCGAAGTGAGTGTGTTTGCGGGGAACAACCAAACACCATATTCATGCTAGTGGAATGCACCTTTAAAATGTGATTATTTCGTAGCCTTCTTTCAGGTACTTCGCCATAGAGGGATGTCCCCACATGTCGCCGAGCAGAGCCAGGCCCATGGTTTTGGCATCTTCCGCTGTGCCCATCTTGGTTGCACAAGCCTTACAAACTCCATCAATGAGGTTCTCAGCCCGTGCCTTATTGAACGGACCGTTCAGAAGGTTCCCTTCCACACCAAGATCGGGTATCAGTTTTGTAGCCGAACCCTCGATAATGATTTTTGCTTCAAAGCCCTGCTCTTTCATATCCAGTGCGTTCAGAAGCACATGGACGAAACACATAAGCTCACCATTAAATGCAAAAAGAACTACTTTTTTCATGAAAATCTCCTTTTAACTTCAGCCCTGTTTCATCTTTTTCAATGCTACGTTCGCACCGACAAGGATAGGATCCCATACCGTGGCAAAGGGAGGTGCATAGCCAAGATCGAGGCGGGCCACATCATCGATGGTCATTCGGCCATAGAGACATGCCGCAAGCGTGTCGATCCTGTGCGCCACTCCTTCCTGGCCCACCATTTGCGTCCCGAGAAGCCTGCCGGTTCCTTCTTCTATGATGTAAAGCACCGTCATCCTCTTTCCGGCTGGATAAGCCTTGCTTCTCGACCAACCTTGTATTGCTGATGTAAAAAACTTGAGATCTTCACGCTGAGCATCAACAGATGATAATCCGGTTCTGGCAACCTCCAGATCAAAAATCTTGGTCACTGCCGTACCTACTATGCCATCAAACTTCTTATTGAGCCCGGCCGCATTCTCACCAGCGAGTCTTCCCTGCTTATTGGCCGTTGTACCAAGGGCAATATATGCCTTCTTGCCCGTTACAAGGTGCATGGCCTCTGCGCAGTCGCCGGCTGCATAGACGTCAGGCACGTTCGTTCGCATATGTTCATCTACCTGGATTGCACCTGCGACACCAAGGGATATCCCTGCCTTTTTTGCAAGCTCTGAATTCGGACGAGCCCCTATGGCAAGAAGAACAAGATCTGCATCAAATTCACCTTTATCAGTAATAACTTTCTGTACCTTTCCTTTTGAGCCTTTGAAACCTTCAACAGATGTCTCCTTGTAAAGCCTCACCCCTTCAGCCTTTAGCTTTTCTTCCACAACTGATGTGATCTCTGTATCCATAGTGCCCAGCACTCGGTCCATCTTCTCGATCACAGCCACATCCAGGCCCCGTTTACGGAGCGATTCACACATCTCCATGCCGATATATCCGCCACCCACAATGACTGCTTTCATAGTCCGTTTCTCATTGCCATAGCGGTTGACATAGAGACACTCGGGAGAACCGACACATACTTCAAAAGCGCCCCAATCGTCGATAAACTTCTTTATGGCAATGCCATCGAGAAGCGTTCTAATAGTAAAAATATGATCAAGATCAATACCGGGAAGTGGCGGTTGGATAGGGAGCCCGCCGGTTGACATTACAAGTTTATCGTAATCAAGCACAAATGTTTCGTTTTTCTCAAGATCCTTCAAGTGAACCTGCTTCTTTTCAACGTCTATATCTGAAACCTCATGGCGTGTGCGGACATCAATTCCCCGATCAGTTGCCATTTTGGGGGTAAGGGAAATAAGCTGATTGAAATCTTTTACATCGTCTGACACATAGTAGGGAAGACTGCATGATCCGTATGAAATAAAGTAGTCTCTTTCAAGAACAATGGCCTCGGCCTGCGGTTTCAGACGCTTATAGCTGCTTGCCGCACTCATTCCTGCAGCAACGCCACCGATTACAACAAGTCTCTCTTTGCCCATTTCATTCTCCTTAGCTTACACAGTATGTCGCATTTAGTATTTCGTGACGAAAGCCCAAAAACGATATACGAATAACGATATACGATACAGTTATAGTTTCTTCTTCTCTATCCCCCAGAACATAAGGATTCCCAGGATCCACATAATCACGATCACGACCCAGTGATTCACACCAAAAATCTGCGGCAGGGTAATCTTACCGTAATCACCCCAGGTAAGGACTGTTCTTTTCATCAACGGAAAAGCCTCTGCGTAGATGGCTGCCCCTGCAAGCATTCCGAGGAGACCCCAAACTACGTCCCATCTTCCTTCGCCCAGCGCTCCGACTGCAGTGCCGGGGCAGTAGCCAAAAAGCGCCCAGCCAATTCCAAAAATAAGACCGCCAACAACGTTTCCACCAAGAACTGTGGTCTTTATTGAGAGCTTTGCTATGCCCAGATCTTTAAGAATGTACACGCCCACCATTGCCACAAGAATGGAAGAGAACATGAATTTGACGATGGTCATATCGATGAGCCGAAGCGCGCCAAGCTGCTTGTCATACCGAATCACCCTGCCCTTCTGCAGGAGAAAACCAAAGATAATGCCGGTTATTAACCCATAGGTAAGCTCGCTCATTTTTTGTCACCTCCTGCATAGAGGATATTGGCAACGATGAGGCCACCGATAAAGAAACAGATTAACGAAATGTACCCGCTTACCGCTAACTGGAGCGAACCGCTCAGTCCATGTCCGCTCGGTCACCCGTCAGCAAGGCGCGCGCCGAACATTGCTATGGCGCCGCCAACAAAAGCTACAATACCTCTTTTTGCCTTACTCTGTCCAAAACGGGATTCCCACATGGTAGGCACAGCCTGAATCCGAAAGCTTTTTGATGTCGTAGATGCGATAAGGGACCCGAAGAATATCCCGATAACGAAAAGGAACTGCCAGTCAATCTTTGGAAGATTCTTCTTAAAATATTCCACCGCAGCTAAACGTTCAGGATTAATTACGCTCTCAACAAATCCCGCTGCACGAACAAATGTTGTGGATGCACCGACATACTTTCCGGCAAACCATACGGAAAACACGAGGAGCAATCCCGCAAGTGCCCCAGCTAAATAAGGATTCCAGCCCTTTGGTTCAGAAAGCTTATCAGCCATACCTAACCTCCTTCATAAGTATTTATATACATAAGCTGCTTTTCAGATTATACCGGTGAATACAATATAGGAACTCCTATCCACTTTTATCAAGACATGGAAATCATTTTTCTCCAGAATAAACAGCGCTTCGCGTCTCCTCAAGGTTTCGCGTAAGCTCCCACCAACCGTTTTTAAAGGCCGTATAGTCTGGCCCGCTCATAGCCGAACCATACCTGATCGAATTTCCATAGAATAACCATTCCTTAAGCCACAGTTGCTCAATTTTTTCATCAAAGGGGTTCTTTTTGTCGTTTTGTCCTTTCTTCCAGGCGTCTGCTGCTATCTTCTCTCCCTATTTTCCGCATCCTTTCCCCCTTGTTGTGAACTACAATAATCTGTATAGCAGCGAATATGCAATGAGTCAACAATATATGGAAGCAGGTGATAGGCAATGGGCGATAGGGGAGCCTAAGATACGAAAATGAGTGGTGAAGTTAATAGGAAAACGAGACAGGCAGAAAAAATGTGAAAGGAAGCAAACAACTTTTCGCTTTTCACTGCTATCAGCTTACAGCTATCAGCCGAATCTCATCACTTGACCCTGCCTGTTTAATACCTTTATAATAGGGAATATTATTTGGGAGGAGGAAATTCTATGGAGACAGTTGTGCTATTCGGAAGTCCGCATAAAGACGGTAACACCATTCAGATCGTCAACGCTCTCTCGGATGCCCTGAAACAAAAAAGCCACAATGTGCGGATGCTCTACCTCAATGACCTGAACATCAGACCATGCCAGGGTTGCTACGCATGCCTGCCAAAGGGAATCTGCAAAATTAACGATGATATGAAAGACATCCGAAAATACATGATAGATTCGGATCTCATTGTCTATGCTACTCCAATTTATTGGTATGGGCCTTCCGGACAGCTTAAACTCGTTATGGACAGGGGTATCTCTTTTCTGGATAACGAATACAACTCACGGCTGAAAGGCAAAAAGGTTGTCACCCTTATGACATGCGCCGAAGACAATATGGACACATTCCAGCCAGCTCTTGATATGTTTAATAAAACTTTCGACCTTCTGGGATTAAAGTATGCAGGGGGTGTGGAAGTACCGGGGTGTGTCATGGGAAAAAAAATAAAGAAAGATTGTATCCAGAAGGCAAAGGGGCTTGCAAAAGTAGTGTAATGAGTAAAAACGGTCATTATTATTTTACCTCAAAAAAAGTTGGTAAGGCCATCTGGGATTACAGGATGTTACAGGAAGGAGATAAAGTCCTTGTAGCTGTCTCAGGTGGAAAGGACAGCCTCACGCTTGTCAAAATAATGAAGGATAGAACCAAGTTCGTGCCTATCAATTATGATGTTGTGGCATGTTTTGTTGATATGGGCTTTCAATGGGTGAACAAGGATATCCTTGTGAGATATTTCGAGGAAGAATCGATTCCCTTTATAATTGCGCATCCACCTGAATCATGGAAGGGAGACGAAGAATCTTTTGGTTGTTTTTGGTGCAGCTGGAACAAAAGGAAGGCTCTCTTTGATACTGCCCATGATTTACGGTGCACAAAGATTGCCTTTGCTCACCATATGGATGATATTATTGAAACTATGCTCCTCAACCTCTTCTTTCAGGGAGAGATAGGCACAATGCAGCCCTTTCAGGATATGTTTGAAGGAGAGCTTGCCATCATCCGCCCATTGGCCTATGTTGAGGAAAAAGAGCTCCTTATGCTTTCACAGCAATTGAACCTGCCTGTCATAACCTCAGAGTGTCCCCATAGCAAAACTTCAAAAAGGCACCTTCTCAAGGGCATGATAACGGAATTAAAGAAACACAACAGGAATGTGAAAAAGAACATATTTCGCAGCCTTCAACGTATCAGGGAAGAGTATCTGCTCAATCCGCCAAAGGGTGACAAAACAATGAGTGAACAAGAAAAAGGCAGGATTAGAGGGGTAAGGATTAATTAACCTGCAAATGACTAAGCTGAGGAAAGTAAAGATTGGTTCTTTTGTTATGTACCTGGTTTCCGATACCGTCGACCCTGCTCTTTTTCTTGATAAGTTCCTTCGCACCGGAAATCAAGCAGACAAGGGAAGGGGCGGCCTTAAACTCATTTCCATCAATGAAAAACTCTTTGTCTGTCGGAAGTACTTGCACGGAGGTGTTGGGAGAGCCGTTACAAAAGATCTCTTTTTGTCTGGAAAAAGGGCCCTCTATGAGCTTGAAATTATGCTCTACCTGAAGGAGAATCACTTCCCCGTGGTGGAGCCGGTAGGTATTCTTATAGGAGAGGATTTTCCCTTCAGAAAACCCCATATCATTACTAAATTCGAGGAAAATGTCGGAGAGTTACTTGAGTTCATAAAGGTTTCGAGACGCAAAAAGAGATTGAGGGCAATACGGGATCTGGCCAGATACATGTTTTACCTTGAAAGACTTGGAGTATATCACCCCGACCTTCATCTGCGTAATGTTCTCGTAAAAGATAGTGGAAGGCTTATCTTCCTTGATTTCGACAAAGCCACCAGGAAAACCTTATCAAGAAAGAATGTTGAGGCAATGATATGGAGGCTTAACAGGTTTGTTGAAAAATGGGAAGTCAAGGGGTATTTTCGCGTTAGCATCATGGAGCGGTTACTCTTTGTTCGTACATATTCAAGGCTTTCGGGCTATAACCTCGAGGAGGAAATGGCAAAGAAACTAATTGGTAAGAAACTACTGTCCCGGGCTGGCTGGTTTGCGGAGTCTATTCTCTATGGGAAAAAGTGACGGCCAGAAAGGCGGGGCGAGAAATAAGGCAAGAAAAGCGTGATAAGCAGCGCGGAACTCGAAACTCGTATCGCGAAATGAAAAAGACAGGATTAGAATATCGGGGTTAGAGGATTAGGGATTAGCAAGCTGGAAGGCCTGTCGGATGGCGGGCTAAGAAAACTCCGAACTCATGACTGATAGCTTACAACTGGCAAAAGATAGCCCAGCTATCTTTTGCCTCTCCCCCACCTTTGGTGAACCCAGAACCATTCATCCGGGTTCTCAAGGATTAACGTCTCCAGGAATGCATTAATCTTCCTTGTGTTTTTGCGAATCAGCTCCTCGATGTTTCCCTTTCTTTCCATCTCGAGGGGCTCATTACACCTGATCACATATCTAAGAAAGCCTTTACGAACAAAATAGACAGGCAGGACCGGGGCACCCGTTTTCATACCAATCGTCGTAATCCCTCTTGTTGTCGGCACAGATTCGCCAAAAAAATCAACATAGACTCCTTTTGAGCGTTTCTCACGCTGGTCACCGAGGATAGCAATGATCTTATTCTCTTTGAGAAACTTCATGACATCCTTGCTTGTATTAACATTTCCGATCACCGTTAGTCCTGTAGACGTCCGCATGCGATACATAAACTCATCGATCATCTTGTGACTCTTCAGGGGACGAGCAAGGACAATAATAGGGTTCTTGAAGAACCATGACGCAACACCCATAATCTCCCAGTTTGCATAGTGAAAAACAAGGGCTATCATACCTTTGTTCAACAATAAAGCCTCGTCTACATACTCACGATGTTCAATGGAAAACCGCTTTTCATAGTCCTTTGTGGGAATATAGGGCAGAAGGAGCGCCTCTACGAAGTTGATGCCCAACTTTTCGAAACATCTTAGCGCAACATCACGGGCTTCCTTCTCGCTGTAATGTTTGAAAACACGCTGGATATTCGTTATGGCTATCTTACTTCTTTTTTTAAGGATTTTAAAGGCAGACCTTCCAAGGAAAATACCTACACCTTGCTGACAATTCTCAGGAAGAATGCGGAGAAACTGCTGAAATATTTTAATTGTAAGGATAAGAAACAGATCTACAAGCACATGAAAAACTAGTCTGCTTTTATCGGTATTGCTTCATCGATGAGCATAACCGGGATGTCATCTTTTATAGGGTACATAAGTTTGCACGCATCACAGATAAGACCGTCCTGGGCATCAGTAAGCCTTATATCGCCTTTACATTTTGGACAACAGAGAATATCAAGCAGTTCTTTGCTGATTGGCATAAGCCCCCCCTTTATGCAATAGTATCCTGGTTATCCTTGTTCATGGCCTGTTCAAGTATATCGCCGAGGGTTGAGAAGGCACCTTCTTCTTGAGGAGTCGTTTTCTCATCGGGTTTGTCTTCTGCCTTCTTCAATGCCTTAATACTTAAGCCAATCCTCTTATCTTTTTCATCAATATTGAGAATTACTACCTGAACAGGATCATCGACCTTGAACATCTCAGACAGGTTTTTTCCCTGAAGATCATCCATTTCAGACAAGTGGATCAAACCCTCGATGCCTTCTTCAATTTCAACAAAGACACCGAAGTCTGTAATGCTCGTAATATACCCCTCAATAATATCCCCAATATGGTACTTTGTCGAGATTCCTTTCCACGGGTCATCTTTCAATCTCTTTAAGCTTAGAGAAAACTTCTTCTGTGTTTTGTCTATATTAAGCACAAGGGCCTCAATGAAAGTACCCTTTTTATAAACATCTGAAATAGCCTTCTTCCGTCTCGACCAGGAGATTTCTGACATATGGATCAATCCATCAATACCGTTCCCGATGCCCACGAACATACCAAAGTCGGTAAGATTTTTAATCTTTCCCTTCAGTACCGATCCTGGAGGATTAAGCTTTTCCATCTCATCCCATGGATCAGGGAGAAGTTGTTTCATTCCGAGAGATATTCTTTTTCGTTCTTGGTCTATATTCAGAACAACAAGCTCAATCCAATCGCCCTTATTCACTATCTTATGGGGATTTTTAAACCTGCGGTCCCAGCTCATTTCTGTTATATGTAATAGTCCTTCGACACCCTGTTCAAGTTCCACAAACACGCCGTATTCAACAACACCAACTACTTTGCCCCTCACTTTTGATTGGAGAGGATATCTTTCCTCTATTTTCAACCACGGATCAGACTTCAACTGCTTCATACTGACGGAGATTCTTTCTTTTTCAAGATCGATGTCTATGATCTTTACCTTAACTTCATCACCAATCCTCAAATATTCCTTCGGGTGTGTTATCCTTCCCCATGTTATCTCATTTAAATACAGAAACCCATCAACGCCTCCCAGATCAACAAAGGCACCGTAATCAGTAATGTTCCTGATAAAACCATAAACGATCTGGTCTTTCTTGACATTTTTCCAGAATTCCTGCTTCCTCTTCTCTTTTTCCTCTTCCATGAGGATTCTTCTGGAAATAATGATGTTGCCTTTACGCTTATTTGACTTGATTACTTTGAATTTAAGATGTCTGCCAACAAAAGATGCGGGATTCTTAACCGGCTTTACATCAACTTGAGAAATCGGGAGAAAGGCATTTACCCCGATATCTGCAAGAAAACCACCCTTAACTTCAGAGATGATGTCCCCTTCGACCGGCGACCCATCTTCTAAGGACTTTTCTATATTTTGCCATGCCCGAATTGCATCTACTCTTTCTTTGGAGAGAATGAGAAGGCCGAACTCCTTTTCTCTCCCTACTACCATTACTTCTACCTCATCCCCCTCGCTAACCGTTAATTCACCCGCCTTATTGGTAAACTCGCTTAAGGAGACCTTCCCTTCAGATTTCAGGCCAACATCTACAATGACTGTTTCTCCATTTATGTTGATAACCTTTCCTTTAAAGATATTCCCATCCTGGGGACTCCTCATGGAGGTTTCATAAAGCTCCTTCATTTCCTCCTGCGTATTTTCATTGTGCGCTGAGTTTTCACTGCTATCGACCATGCCCGTCCCCCTAAAGATTTTTTACACGCCTATCCACAAGATCTATGATAAAATCAGGGGTTGAAGAACCCCCTATAAGGCCAACTTTTTGAGCACCTGTGAACCAATCAGACTGAATGTCGTTGTCAGTTTCTATGTGATACGTTTTTGGCTGGACTTTTTTCGCAATTTTGTAGAGTTTTGTGGTGTTTGAACTGTTCTTTCCACCTATAATAAGCATCACATCTACCAACCCAGCAAGCTCGGCAGCCTCCTGCTGCCTGATCTGGGTACTTCTGCAAATTGTATCAAACACTCTGACCTCTTCGGCACCGTTTAAAAGCCCTGTCACAACACTAGTATACGTCTCTCTGTCAAGCGTTGTCTGACTAACAACACCAATTTTTCGAGCCTCTATCCGGCAGGGTTCTTGCAATACAATACCATCATTATCTAAATAACTCAACACACTTTTCACTTCAGCGTGGTTTTTGTCTCCTATGATTACAACCTGATAGCCATTCTTCTTCAGGTACATAGCTCTTTTTCTCACTCTTTTTACAAAAGGACAGGTTACATCAATACTCTCCAGACCTTTCTTTCGGATATATTCTTCCTCTTCCATCTTGACGCCGTGGGTTCTAAATACAACTGTCCCTTCATGAATATTTTTGACGTCATCAACAGGAACAACCCCCCTTTCCTTCAGCATTGCAACCATCTGGGGATTATGAATGATGGGGCCAAGAGTATAAATGGTACGATTCCCCTTATCAATCTCTTTCAGCACCTTATCGACGGCCCTTTTCACCCCAAAGCAAAAACTTGCATTTTTGTTTTTCACTGTTTCCATTATTCACCCAAAGCAGAGATGTGTTCGTACAACACCCTTACAACGCCCTTTACGTCTAGATCTGAGGTATCCACATAGAAGGCCCCCTCAGGAATAACAAGAGGTGCAAGATCCCGGTCCGTATCATTTTTGTCCCGCCTTTCCATATCTTCCTTGACGGACGCAATATCGACTTCTGTTCCTTTTGAGAAAAACTCCTTGTGACGTCTCTTCGCCCGCTCATCCTGATTCGCATCGAGGTAGAACTTCACATGTGCATTCGGGAAAACAACGCTGCCCGTATCCCGTCCTTCGAGGACAATCCCTCCGGCTTTTCCCTGTGCACGCTGCATTTCATAGAGGTATTCCCTTACTGCCCTTTTCTGTGAAAGTTCTGACGCAAGCATCGATATGGCTGGTTCCCGTATCTCTTTCGAGATATCTTCTCCATTCAGGTAAACCCTCGTCTCCTCTCCAAACTCAAACCTTAAAGATAAACCCATCAGGAATTGATTCATTTCCCCAGGATTTATTTTTTCTAAGATTTCCTCGCTATGCCCTTTGCCCTCTGCTCCATGCAATTTTACTCGCCTGGAATACGCACACGCCACTCCACGGTACATTGCGCCGGTATCAATATACGTGTATTGGAGCTTGCGGGCAATCATCTTTGCCACCGTGCTCTTTCCTGCACCACTTGGACCATCGATGGTTATGATCAAATTATTCGGTATCCGACTTGTCATCTCTTCGTCCCTTGATAACGTCCCTAACATTTTTGCCTCTTGGTCATTGCGAGGAGCGTGAGCAACGTGCCTGCACACCGAAGTGCAGTTTTATAGTTTATAGCACGCAGACGTGGAAATCTCTGATTAAAACGAGATTCCTTCGCTTCGCTCGGAATGACAAGTGTTAGGTATTAAGTCATGTAGTTGGGTTGTACCAATCAACCTGTCAACTATTCAACTTAATTATCCTTCAAATCAGAGTATCCTTTTCAAGGTCTCAACAAACATCTTATTCTCGTCCATAGTGCCTATTCCAACCCTGATATATTGACTGAGATTATACGCCCCCATCCATCGCACAAGAATCTTCTCATCAAAGAACCGCTTTGTTACAGACTCTGCGTCGGGACCAATCCTCATTAGGATAAAATTGGCTTCAGTGGGGACGAATTCAATGGACAGAGATTTCAGGGCTGTATAAAGAAATCTTTTGCCCCTCCTGTTGTTATTGAGGACCTTCTCGAGATACTTTCGATCCGTTAAGGCTGCCTTCGCAGCCATAATAGCCATCATGTTGACGCTAAAGGGTTGTTTTGTCCGCTCGAGGAAAGAAACTATGGATTCTTCTCCAATACCATAACCGATTCTAAGACCGGCTAAGCCATAGGCCTTGGAAAACGTTTTGAGAATGACGACAGGATAATCGTCAATGTAGGAAAAAGTATCAGGAAATACCCTGCTCTCAACAAATTCAGCGTATGCCTCATCAACAACAACCAGGATATCGGGGGGCAAGTCTTTCAGAAAAGATTTAAATTCTTTATCGTTGAAAATTGTACCGGTTGGATTATTGGGATTATTGAGAAAAATGAGCCTCGTATAATCATCAACGAGTTCTCTTATAACCTCAAGGTCTACTTTCATTTTCACTAACGGAGCTTTTACAGGTTCATATCCATAAATCCTGGAGGCAATTGTGTAAAACGCAAATGAAGGCTCTGAGATAATGACCTTGTTCTTTTTACTGTGTTTCATGGTCTTCAGTGACATCTCGATAAGCTCATTAGAACCATTCCCAATAAGGACATTCTCCGGTTTTCTATTATAAAGCTCTCCTATTGCAGTTTTCAGCTCCACCTCATTCCCGGGATACCTGTTCACAGAAAAAAGACCGTCCATAATTTTTGAAATCGCTTCCGGAGATGGTGGATAAGGATTTTCATTGGATGACAGCCGTACCCATCCGTCTTCAAGACCATACATCATGGCTTTCGGGTAGAATGGTATCTCTTTTATGTTATCCTGGATAGAGATTTTCATGTTTTCTCTTTCAAGACTCTTTTAACAAAATCGAGTGCATTCTGCTGCATTGCATAAAAATCTTCCGCAGTGAAACCTGCTCCTACAACAACCTTACGCGCTTCCTCTTCTGTCACAAGGTCAGACGGGCTGTGAGCGTCTGTATTAAATACAAGGCGTGCACCAATCTGCTTTGCCAATGAACCAACCCTTCCGTTACCCAGAGAATGTCCCTTTCTTCCACTTATTTCGAGGAGAACACCTTTCTCTTTGGCAAGAGCAACATCTTCTTCTGTGATGATTCCCGGGTGAGCAAGAACATCAACTCCTCCCTCAATAGCCTCCCGGTTCGTGCCTTCCTGAACAGGTTCTACGATGGTCTCTCCATGGACCACAACATAAAATATACCCAGTTTCCGAGCAAGAGTGATCATCTCTTTAATCATCCCCTTCGGAACGTGGGTAATCTCAACACCAGGCAGAATGGTTATCCCCCCGTAATATTCCATCTTTGTAGTGAGTTTCATCATGGCAGAGATAACATATTCGATGTTGGTTATGTCGACATGGTCTGATATTCCGATAATCCTGTATCCCTTGACTTTTGCCCTTCTTACCAGTTCGGAGGGGAGAAGTTCACCGTCACTTAAGAATGAATGCGTGTGGAGGTCTATCATGGCTACATCTTATATTTGCCAAAATCGTCTGATGAAAGGTTTTCTAGAATGTCTTCCCATTCGTTTGTATCCGTCACCACCTTGCCGCTTTTCTGAGAAAGATCTATTTTTGCTGCCCTTTTTATAACGCTCTCATCAACAAAGATTGAAGCACCTGTTCGGAGAGCAATCGCAATAGCATCGCTTGGTCGGGAATCGATTACAAGTCTCTTCTTATTTACGTCCATGTGAAGCAAGGCATAATACGTATTATCCTTTAGGTCATTTATCTCAATCTTGACAATTTTGGCCCCAAGTTCGTCGAGAATATTTTTCAAAAGATCATGGGTCATGGGCCTCGGGGTCTGTATGTTCTCAATTGCCGTTGCGATACTTGAGGCTTCAAGAAGACCTATCCAGATGGGAAGAACATCCTTCTCTTCCATATCTTTGAGGATTACTATGGGGGTGTTGGTAAAAGGGTCAACGGTTATTCCCGCAACCTTCATCTCTTTTAACATGTATGACCTCCTAATGATTTGCGCATCTCTCCTTTCAGAGAATTTGCATAACCTTTTATTATCTCAACTTCCGCAAAGCTCCCAAACATATCCGCAGACCCCTTGAAATTTACTATCTTGTTTGTCCTTGTTCTTCCTGTTAGCTCCTCTTTGGAATTCTTGCTCCGATCTTCCACCAGTACTTCTGTGACCTTGCCTTCCATAGCCTTGTTGTACTCAAGGGTAATAGATTTTTGGCTCTTCTGAAGACGGGCAAGCCTTTCAAGAGCCACTTCCCTTGGTACTGCTCCCGGCAGAGTGGCTGCTACAGTATTCTTCCGTGGTGAATATACAAATGAAAAAAGACCATCAAACCGGATATTGCTGACAAGATCCATAGTCATTTCAAAGTCTTCTTCGCTTTCTCCCGGAAAACCAACGATACAGTCAGCCGTAATTGCAATATCTGGGCATCTCTGTCTGAGAAGGGAAATCTTTTTGCGATACTCCTCTCTTGTATATCCCCTGTTCATCTGCTTCAAGATCCTGTCAGAGCCTGCCTGAAAGGGTAAGTGGATCGACTCGCAGAGTTTGTTGAGGCTGCCGAAGCATTCGATAAGCTCATACGACAAATCCCTTGGATGAGATGTAATAAAGCGAATCCTTTCGATGCCATCAATGTCATTGATACGTTTTAAAAGATCCGGGAAGGAGAGATCATCCCTGCCTTTGTTGTAAGAATTAACATTCTGTCCGAGAAGTATCACTTCTTTTACTCCAAGCAATGAGATGTTTGTAATCTCTCTCAAAATATCGTTACTGTTTCTGCTTGCTTCCCGTCCCCTTACATAGGGCACAACACAGTAACTGCAGAAATTGTTACATCCTTTCATGATGGTAACGTATGTTTTGACCTTCTTATTGGTGTGTCCCGGCTCTATAATGAGTGAATCGGTGCAACCGTTATCGGAAAAATCAAATAGATGATCCTTCCTGGCTGCGCGGTCTACCGCCTCGGCTATCCTATGAATGCTTGAAGGCCCAAGACCGAAATCGATAAAGGGTAATTTCTCACTTATACCGTCCTTCTCCTGTTGCGCTATGCAACCGGTTACACCGAGTATTGTTCCTTTTTTTCGTTTTATTTTTCTTAAACGTCCCATAAGGCTGTAAAACTTCTGTTCAGCCTTTTCCCTGATACAGCAGGTGTTCACTATCACAACATCAGCATTATTCACATCATCGATGCGATTCATGCCTTTCGATGAGAGAAGGCAAGCCATCTTCTCCATATCGTGTTCATTCATCTGGCATCCAAAATTTTCAATGCAAAACTTCATTTCGTCTTCAATCCATATAAAAATCGTTGCAGGCTACCTGCCTCACAACTGATACCGGTAACCTGCAACGGACAACGTTGTTAAAACTCTATTTCGTAAAAAGAGTCTATTTCTTCTTTTTTGCCTTCGTCTCTTTTTTCACCTTAAACCTGGGCTCAAGCTTCTCCATTTTCTTTACTATTCCACCATATTCAAGTTCCGAATAAGGAAGCATTGCAGGGCCGGCAAATCCCTGTTCCCTGATGTCTGTAGCCTTCCTCGAAACTTTGGTCCTTATATAATCCCAATAAGGATGGTCAAAGGCGTCTGCCGGTTCGGTAAATTTTGCCTTATGCACACAGAAGCCAAGGGCGCATACAACTGGTGGCCCATCAAAGAATGAAACCGGTGAGTTCATAGTGACAGGCATTAACGGACCATTGTGACTTCCTCTCATAAATCCTGCCACAAAATGACCGATGTTAAAGGGGGCAAGCGCTTCACCTGTAGCAGGGAACGGGCCCTGAACCCTTACGAGCATGACCGGGTCGTCCTTTCCGGTGTATTTTCCGGCAATATTGTGGAGCCGTGTAGTGCTCACAACAGCTGCAATGTCTCCTGTCTCCCTCGACCAGACTGATTCCACCACATACCGCTCGTTGTCCCTAAGAAGCGCTGCAATGTCATACAATTCCTCGGGGGCATTCAGTTCAATCAATTTGTCGCCCTCAGTATAATTCACGTCCATGATAACAAACTTGAAACCCTTCGCCATATTCGGAGAAAGGATCAAGCCCGAATTATACATGGGGTCTGCAAACATCAGGTAAAGTGGCAGGTTGTAAGCGCCGGGATCAGTCTTGTCGGCTGCAAAGAAAACAAAGGGTTCATTGGGTCTTTCTTCGAATTCCATCTCTGCAACTGCAGGGCCCATTCCTTTTACGTTTCCTGAAAAAGAGTCTTTGAGAAGGTCCTGACCTGCTCCATAAAGTCCCTGATCCTTGGCAACTGCCGTACCGGCTAAAAACGCATCCCAAGCAAGCTTATGAAGTTTCTCATAGCCCACACCATGGGTATGTGCAAAAAGAATTGCCACATCATCACCGGTATGGGAGACAAAAAAATCATTGGCAATCCCTTTCACACCTTTTTTCAGATAATCTTTCACCCGTTGAAAGAGTTGAGCGCTTGGTTTTATATGACCGCCAATACTTCCAATGTCCGCCTTAATAATGGATAATGTTGTCTTCATAGTCCCCTCCTGAAATATTTTTTAAAGCTATTTATTGATTTAATACTCGTTGCATCCAGTCCTAATGGCGTTACGGATACAAAACCCTGCTCGATTGCATGAAAATCAGTGCCTTCAAGGGATTCAAAATGCTCACCGTTTCCGCCTATCCAGTAATATTTTCCTCCACGCGGATCTGTCCGTTCTATTACAATATCATTATATATCCTTTTTCCGAGTCTTGTCACCATAAAACCCTTCAATTTATTATAAGAAACGTTCGGCACGTTGACATTCAGGAAGGTTGAGTCGAGAAAGCCGTTTTTTTTCACCGCATCAATTATTACTTCTGTCACCTTGATGGCATCTGCAAAATGAAAGTGGCTTCGCGCGTTTAACGAAATCGCCAGTGAAGGGATTCCAAGGAAAGCACCCTCTTGTGCCGCCGCAACGGTTCCGGAATAGTTGACGTCCTGGCCCATGTTTGGACCCTTGTTAATGCCGGAAATAATGAGATCCGGTCTTTTCGGCATTATCGCTTTGACACCAAGAAACACACAGTCTACCGGTGTTCCATTTGTAGCGTAGATACCTTTGCGTGTTTCCTTAATCCGTAATGGTTTGTGGAGGGTTATTGCGTGGCCGATGCATGTTCTTTCCCTTTCAGGGGCAACCGCACAAACATCGTGCTGCTTGGATAAGGTTTCCATAAGGAGCGTAAGCCCTTCAGAATGAATACCGTCATCGTTTGTCAGAAGAATGAGCAACGAATACTCCAAAGTGCTTTAAGCTGTCAGCGATTAGCTCTCAGCTTAAGACTTTTTAGGAATAAAGCATAATCTCAGTTGCATTCGCTGAAAGCTGAAGGCTGTGAGCTGAAAGCTAAAAATAAAAAATCGGGGCGACTGGATTTGAACCAGCGACCACTTGAACCCCATTCAAGTGCGCTCCCAAACTGCGCTACGCCCCGATTGCCTAAATAGTACAGTATAATCCCATAAAAGTCCAGCACTTTGATATTAATTCAGGTGATAGGCGATGGGTGATAGGCGATGGGAAGTGCCATCCTTCTTGACATATCACAGCCTTGTGAACTACCATTTCCTGTGTGCTAAATGAAGTACGACGAAGCCCTTCTCATCCACATGGGAGGCCTTGGGGACATGTGCCTCTCAGAATCTACATTTCTCTCTCTTTCCGAGCATTTTCAAAAGAATATATCCGCTTTGGGGTATTCACGCTTCTTCACTTTTTTTCAAGGCTATTTTAAAACCATTAACAGTATTGAGTCAGCAAAATGGCTCTCCCTGTTCTCAGATTACCCATCTGAGAATACATGGAGAAGTATTGTTTTTATCGGCAAAGATAAAAATTGTGATTTGAGGAGAAGGTGGCAGGCGCTTTCACGGGAAGATATGATTTTTGTTGATATGTACCCGGACAGTGCCTTCGGTGTTGTCAGTTCTCAGTCCGAAGTTCATAGTCCGGAAACGGAAGATTATCAACTCAAGACTCATTACTTAAACCTAAACACTGCTTCTACTCAATGCCCTCTGATCTCTGCTCCAAGCTCTTCACCCTCAACCCTATGCCCTCAGCCCTCCGCACCAATTCATGTTGAAGACTATCAATTGGCACAACTTGAACAATATGGCATAAAACCACTGAAAAAGGCCATCACGACACTCCCTCGAGATAGAGTCGTACTTTACCCTGAGGCGAGTATAACAAAATCCAAGTGGGGACAAGAAAACTTTATTGAACTTTGGTATTCCCTCAAGGAGCGTGGCGTTGAGGCCCATATCTTGGAATCCCTAGGCCTGAATCTGCCCATTTCTGACAAACTGGTTATACAGGATTTGGCTGATGTAAAGAAATTTTTCAAGGCCGGCGGCATCTTCGTGTCCAATGACTCCGGTATGGCACACTTTGCAGGCATTTGTGGGCTTAACACGATAACCATCTTCAGCGATTTTAATCCTATCATCTGGCATCCGCGAGGCAGGAATATCTCGCTCCGATTGGGCATTGATAACGTAACCATTCCTAAGCTGGAGGAAATAATATTACAACTCATGACTGACAGAGACAATCAGAAAAAAGGGAGTAGCGGACCAGGCTGAGGTTAAAACTCAAATTGGCTGAAAACTGCAAGCCTAAATACATTTTGTCACAAGCATTAGAGCTAATACGATTACAGGGAGGAATTAAGTTATGAAAGATAGCAACAAAGGGAGGGGGGGAATAATCCAGCGAGCTTATTCCCTGGGGTTTGAATACGAAAAAACAATTCGGGGTTGTTGTCAATGCACGATAGCAGCCATTCAGGATGCCCTTGAGATACAGAATAATGAAGTTTTTCGAGCAGGAAGCGGCCTGACAGCGGGCGGTGGGATTTCGTGCGAAGGTTCATGTGGAGGATATACGGGCGGAGTTATGGTTATGAGTTCTCTCTTTGGTCGACGGAGAGAAAAGTGGGACAACGATCAACATAATAAGGACTGTGCACACACTATGGCAAGAGCCCTCCTCGATAAGTTTAACCAAAAGTATGGGAGCAATATTTGCAGAATGATCCACCGTCGAATCATGGGCCGGGAGTTTGATCTTAAAGATGCCCAAGACAGAGAAACCTTTGAAACATTAGGGGCTCACGTTGATCAATGT
>JAEAME010000817.1_pt1 | contig 27053 bp, 27 predicted proteins | sample 8958731 | NCBI WGS metagenome assembly JAEAME01 (sample SAMN16933194, study PRJNA681113) | bioreactor sludge metagenome | isolation source: anerobic bioreactor sludge (Control) | place: India:Bengaluru | collected 2018-10-24 | reverse complement strand
AGGTATTCGATATGAGGTATTCGATATGAGGTATTCGATATGAGGTATTCGATATTGGAATTTCGGGTATTCTTATACGTTTGACACCTGATGATATAATCTAGGCAGTATTGACTCCTGTATCTCCGATAAAATACTTTCCTCCACTATCATGTGTTGTGTGTGTTAGCTCCGGTACACGGATTGTAGGGTATTTCAGAACTCCGGCTGTCGCTGGTATGGTGGGAGGGACAATGAATACATCTTGAAGAGCCTGAAAACTGTTGCCCCGTACGGGAGGTTATTTTCCGATATCTTAGGGTAAATTAGTTGACAGACAGCCTTAATATTGAGGGAGGATCGTGTAAGTGAAACGGGTTTGTCTTTTGCTGAGTTCCTTGTTGCTTCTTTCTCTAGTCTTGATTTCCTGCAACCCTGAAAATGAAACCAAGACCACTACCCCGCCCACCACTACTACCAAACCGCCGGGCACTACTACTTCAGTTACCCCAACTACCTCGGATAAGCCCCAGTATGGAGGATTCCTGACCCGCATCCTGGCTTCCGACTCGGGTATTTTCGACCCGGTGACCCAGGGCCAGCTGATCGGCCCGGCTTGCGCCTGGTTTGTTAATGAACAGTGGATCTGCTACGACTGGTCGAAAGGTACCTTCGGCACCGGCCAGACCGACTGGATGAACCCCGGCTCCGGGCTGGATGATTTTATGCCCTATCTCGCCGAAAGTGTTGAATATCCCGAACCCGGGATCATTGTCATGCAGGTACGCAAGGGCGTGCATTACGGCTTGAATGCGAAGTTCGAAGCCAGCCGCATGGTCAACGGCCGGGAAATGATCCCTGAAGACTGGGTGAATAATATCGATATGTTCATCAACCATTCCCGGTCTTATGTCCGCATGGTAGAACCGGTCGCTGCTGCCAACACCGTGGTGGAACAGACCGGCCCCTGGGAAGTGACCTTTACCTGTATGAAAGACACCCTGCGCGCCTGGCACTGGCTTTGCCACGGCGGCGGTTATCATTTCCAGTTCCCGCCGGAACTTTGGACGACATATCCCAACCTCCAGGACTGGCGCAACAGCGTCGGCACCGGGGCTTTCATGCTCGATGACTATGTCGCCAACAGCTCCATCACCCTGATCAAGAATCCCAATTTCTGGAATAAGAACCCCCTCGGCGCGGGCAAGGGGGACAGCCTGCCTTATGTCGATGGCGTTAAGATGCTCTTCCTGCCTGATATTTCCTCACGCCTCGCCGCCCTGCGCACGGGTAAGGTCGATATGCTGGATGCCGTCGTCGGCGATGACGCCGTCAGCTTGAAACAGACCACGCCCAACTTGAAATCGGCGCAGTTCCTCCCCGGCGGAGCAATGGTCATCGGCATGCGTATTGATAAACCCGATCTTCCTTACAAGGATATCAGGGTACGCCAGGCCTTGATGATGGCCCTGGATTATAAAGGTATCGCTGAAGTCGTCTACGGCGGCGACGCCGAAATCCTGGCCTATCCTATCAACAAGTCCTTTAAACGTGCCTACGTACCCATGGCCGAACTACCGGCCAGCGTCCAGGAACTCTTCGGCAACAATCCGGAGAAAGCCAAACAGCTTTTGTCCGAAGCCGGTTATCCCGACGGCTTTAAGTGTTCCGTCGTCTGCTCCAACGACACCACCACGGTTGATGTCATGTCTACCTTCCAGGCGATGTGGGGCGACATCGGCGTGGACCTGACCATCGATTTGAAGGAGTTCGCGGTCTATAACGGGATCTCCTTCGGCAAAAAAGCCGAGGATATGATCTATTCCACGTGCTACGGGATTTTCCCGTCTTATCTGAACATGGGCAACTTTACCGGCGTCGGTTTGGCCAATCAAAGCCGCATCAACAACCCGTTCGGTTCTGAAACGGTCATCTCCGATATCTATACCCGGGAACAGGCCATCGTCCTCCAGGACCCGGCCGGGGCGGATAAGATCATCCACGATGAACTGATCCCTTATGTCCTCGAACAGGCTTATTACATCCCTTCACCCGTCGCCTACCAATACCAGTTCTGGTGGCCGTGGGTGAAGAACTACTACGGGGCTTCCAACCCTCTGTTCTTCCAGTACTTCTGGGTCGATCAGTCCATGCGTAAGTCAATGGCCGGCAGGTAATACCCGGCGCCGATTACGCCTTCCTTGCCAGGAGAGGAGAAATGCGATTTCTCCTCTCCTTTTCTTTCTTGTGAAAATATCGCTTTAACATTTATATATACCTTCTCCTGAGACCTATAAAATGGGACTTGACAGATAGAACTTTGGTGCTATAATACTTTTGTTCTGATATTAAGCGATTTTATGGAGGATTTGAAAGATGAGTATTGACATGAACAACCGTATCTCTGCATCAAACAGTGTTTTATCCCGTGAGGAAAAACACCGTCTCCGGCAGACCTTCGGCGCCAAAAACCTCGAAACCGAGATACTTCGCCTCTGCCATCGGCAGTACCAGGTGATGCAAACCGAGCCTTATGACCTGGCATCGTTCTTTGACATTTTGGAGACCATCAACCGCCTGGTGCTGCGCTACGGTAAATATACCCGCGGCGCCACCCCTTCTCCCACCCTCGCCGCCGGCATCGACGCGGTGATCTACCGGTCTGTCCGTTTCTTGAATGAGAAAATCTTGTCTGAATTAAAAAATGATCCTTTTTTACTCTCACTCCCTGGCAGGCTGGATTCATAATGAGGAGTTTTAGATTCAAATCGTACCTGAGGTTGTTTTAACAAAATCCGTTATTTAGCTTCAGGTTGTTTCGCGGGTATGAACCAAAACCGGAACTGTAGGGTCGGGTTTAAAACCCGACCGCCCGTCCGTTTTACTCCGGCAGGTCGAGCGTCCTGTTCTCACAGGAGATTCTTTTGGTATTTGAATTTGGTTGTTTATAATCTGTTTCCCGGAGGCAATAAATGATTGATCAAAAAATAATTGACTGGCTGATGTCCGGACCACCGTGGGTCCGGTACCGCACCCAGCTCGATCTCCTGGGCTTACCGGCATCTGATCCCGCTGTCCAGGCCTCCCGCCAGGCGCTACGGGGACATCCCCAGGTTCAGGTTCTACTTTCGGAGTTGTCCGGCTGGCCCGGTCCCGCCCTCAAGCGCCACAACGACGCCGCCCATCTCCTCCCTAAGCTTGTCTTTCTCGCCGATATCGGCCTGGACAAAAATGATCCCGGGATCGACTCCATTATCGCCCACATCCTTAAGCGGCGCTCGGACGAAGGAGCCTTTCAAGTCCTCGCTAATATCTCGCCCCACTACGGCGGCACCGGTTCCGACCAGTTAACCTGGATGCTCTGCGACACGCCTTCTATCCTCTACGCTCTGATCAAACTAGGCCTACAGAACGATTTTACCGTCCAATCTGCGGCGCAACACCTCGCCGGCCTGGCTTTTGATCACGGCTTTACCTGCACGGTTGCTCCGGAACTGGGAAAATTCCACGGCCCCGGCCGAAAGGCCGACCCATGTCCTTATGCCACCCTCATCTCCCTTAAGGCTCTCGCCCAACTTCCCGAATACCACGATGCCCCGGTGTGTAAAACTGCTGCCGAGTCCCTGTTGACTCTCTGGCAGCAGCGTAAGGAACGTAAACCTTTTCTCTTCGGCATGGGCACCGACTTCGCTAAGCTTAAGCTTCCCTTTATCTGGTATGACGTCTTACATGTCGCAGAAGTTCTTTCCTTATTTCCTTCTCTCCACCAGGACCCCCGCTTCCGGGAAATGCTCGCGGTCATCAAATCGCAGGTTGGTTCTGATGGCCTCTATACCCCTTCCTCGGTCTGGAAAGCCTGGTCAGCCTGGGACTTCGGCCAGAAAAAAGTCCCCTCCCCCTTCCTCACTTTTTTCATCTACCGCCTCCTTGATAGAGTGAGCGATGTTTAGCCTTAAATCGTGCCTGAGGTTGTTTCGCGAAAAAGCGCATTTTAGCCTCGGTTGATTTTCCTGGTAGTCCCCTAGTCACTCGCAGGAGAGGGTACAGGGTGAGAGAAAAAAGAGTTGGCTTGCATTGGAATGATAGGCTAGGTAGGCGAGAAGAATAATCAAGCCGCTCATAGCTTGCCCCGTACGACGAAAGCATTCTTTCGTATGATACGGGGGTGAGTGGCCCCATCATATTTGATGGGACGAACCCATGGCGGCGGAGAGACAATAGTGTATCTATTTGACCTTTCCCGCTCTCCTTCGACAGAGCTCAGGATGAGCGGTAAGTCTGACGATATCGGTATCCGATTATCTTGTTAATAAATTAGGATTTATATCTCTTTTCGTATTTCGATATTCGTATTTTAGATTTCCCCTTGACATCTTCTCCCATCCTTGCTATAGTACGGGTGTTCTGTGAGGAAAAGTATGGCTACCGGTATTGACTCCAAACTGAATACCCTGGCTAATGCCGCCAAATTCGACATCTGCGGCTATTACGGGCCGAACGCGGAACGGCCATCCCCATTGAAATTTATCTATAAGGCCGCCCTGCCCGGCGGCGGCTGCCGCTCCCTGTTCAAGATCCTCCAGACCAACGTCTGTACCAATGACTGCGCCTACTGCGTCAACCAGGTCGGTCGGGACTGCCCCCGCTCCACCTTTACCCCCGAAGAACTGGCGAAAACCTTCATGGAACTGTACCGTAAACGCCTCGTCCAGGGCATCTTTCTCAGTTCCGCTATCGCCGGCAATCCCATCCGCAGCCAGGAACGCATGGTCAATACCGTGGAGATCCTGCGCCAGAAATACGGCTTCAACGGGTACATCCACCTGAAGATGCTGCCTGGGGCCGACTTCGCCTCCATCGAGGCCGGCTGTAAGCTGGCCACGCGCGTCTCCATCAACATGGAAGCCCCCACCGCCCACCACCTGGCCAAACTCAGTTCCCGCAAGAACATCCTCAACGGCATCATCGAACCCATGCAGTGGGTGAAAAAACTCACCTCGAATAACGAGATCCTGGTGCCCGGCGGCCAGACCACCCAGTTCGTCGTCGGCGCCGCCGACGAGACCGACCGCGACCTGCTGCATACCAGCGAAGCCTTATATCACGAGATCGGACTGCGCCGCATTTATTTCAGCGCTTTTCGCCCCGTGGGCAATTCCCGTCTCGAAGATCACCGCGCTACCCCGCCGGTGCGCGAGCACCGCCTGTACCAAGCGGACTGGCTGCTGCGCATCTACCGCTTCACCCCGGCGCAAATGGAACTGGCGCTGAATGCGGAAGGTTATTACCCCTTAACCTCCGACCCCAAGGCTGCCATTGCTAAAAAACAACCCGGTAACTTCCCCCTGGATGTTAATAAAGCCAGTTTCGAAGAACTGCTGCGGGTGCCCGGCATCGGCCCTGTCTCCGCTCAGCGCATCGTGGACATCAGGCGCAGCCACTCCATCAATTCCGTCGCCCAGCTGCGCAAGATGAAAGTGGTGACGCGGCGGGCCATGTCCTATATCTGGTTCAAGGGGATGCTGGAATTCGAAAAGCAGGCTTCTTTCCTGCCCGAACTGGAGAAAGCCGACACCACGGTGCCGGAACTGGTGGAGACGGTAAAGTAGTGAAGCAATTAATCAGACAATACTTTCAAAATGTGTTTAGCCAGGCTTTCCACGATTTCTGTGTGCCTGGGTACCGGTTGAGACATTCTGGTAGTTGGGTTCTGATACCAATCATGTTTATGGCTGTGACGTATAAGGAGACATCCCATTTTCTCCAGTCGCTTGATCAACTCATTCCTTTTCATCCAACTATGAGTTCACCAAGTTTTCTGACACATGGAATCTTTCCGGAAGTAAGCTCTTTATAGATATCCTGAAGGTTTTCTTTTAGTTCCGTCAAACTTGTTCCCTGAGTACGATAATCTGGAAATTCTACCAGCCAACCTACCCAGAACTCATTTTCTTGATAATAGACAAACTTTATTGTCTCCATTAGTATCATCCTCTTACGAGAAATAGACAATATAAGTATATCACCAGCTAAAATATAGAGTAATTATTGTCCGGCCTTGATCTTCTCCGTCAACATCGGTACGATCTTAAACAGGTCACCCACGATGCCGTAGGTGGCGATTTCAAAGATAGGAGCATTGGGGTCATTGTTGATCGCCACGATGCATTCCGCAGTGCCCATCCCCGCCATATGCTGCACCGAACCGGAGATGCCGCAGGCAATATACAGTTTTGGCCGTACGGTCTTGCCGGTCTGCCCCACCTGGTGGGAATAGGGGATCCAGCCGTCGTCTACCGGGGGACGGGAAGAACCGACCGCCGCCCCCAGCACCTGTGCCAGGGCTTCGATCAACTTGAAGTTCTCGGGTTTGCCTAATCCACGGCCGCCGGACACGATGATATCGGCATCCTCGATCTTCACCTGCTTGCCCAGGTCTTCGATGAATTTGAGCAGCCGTGTCTTCGAAGTTACCGCTTCTTTATCGAAGTCCATCTTGATGATCTGGCCCTTACGCCCCTGGTCACCGGTGCCCCGTTTGAATACCCGGGGCCTGACCGTGGCCATCTGGGGCCGTTTCTGCTCGCAGATGATCGTCGCCATCAGGTTGCCGCCGAAAGCGGGACGGGTCTGTAACAGGAGCCGTTTTTCCGTATCGATGTCCAGCGATGTGCAGTCCGCCGTTAGTCCGGTCTTGAGAATGGCCGCCACCTTGGGGATGAATGCCCGGCCCAGGGAAGTGGCCCCGGCCAGCACGATTTCCGGTTTGTGGGTGCGGATAAGTTTAGCCATCTGGGCGGCATACAGGTCTTCCAGGGGCACCGACAGCGGTTCGGCATCGACCATGTAGACCTTGTCGGCGCCGTGGGCGATCAATGAATCCACGTCCGCTACCTGGTGTCCCAGGCAGACTGCGGAAAGTTCCGTTTTCAGGGTATCGGCCAGTTCGCGGCCGCGGGCCAGTAATTCGTAGCCGACGCTGCCCAGCTTACCACTGCGCTGCTCGGCATAAACCCATACGCCGCGGTAGCCGTCGGGGGATGGTGCTTCGGCCCCGGCCGCGGCCTCGATCACGATCGCATCGAAGGCACAGGCATCACGGCAAGCGCCGCACAGGGTGCAGCCGGCTTCCTTGATGCTGGCTTTACCGTCAATGAGTTCAATCAGATTATAGGGACAAGCCGGCTGGCAGCTGCCGCAGCCGACGCATTTTTCTTTATCAACATGAATTGCCATCTCTATATCGTCCTGGTTTCTTTTAGCTTACTAAACAGAGCATGTACCTGCTCTTCCGCCGTGCCGGAGAGAACCTGGCCGCGGCGGACCCGTTCCGGGACGAAGGTCCTGACTACGACTGTCGCCGAGCCGGCGCGTCCTACTGATTTCAGGTCGGCCCCGATATCGGCGGCCGTCCAGGTAGGGATCTGGGCACTCTTGGACTTGACCATGCCCCGCAGGGAGGGGAGGCGGGGGACATTGATCTCCTTGGTGACGGTTATTACGGCCGGCAGGGCGGTTTCTATCTCTTCATGGCCGTCGTCCACCAACCGCTGTACTCTCAGGGAGCCGTTGGCTGCTTCCTCGACCTTGCTGACATACGCAACGAAAGGCAATCCCAGCATCTGGGACATCTCCGGGCCAACCTGTCCGGTATCGCCGTCAAGGGTCTGCCGGCCGCAGAGGATAAGGTCGTATTCGGCGATCTTTTTTACCGCCTGCGCCAGGGTATAAGAAGTGGCCAAAGTATCCGAGCCGGCAAACTCACGGTCACTCAGCAGAATGGCCTGGTCGGCACCGAGGCTGATCGCCTCTTTCAACATATCCACGGCTTGCGGCGGCCCCATGGTAATTACGGTGACCTTGCCGCCGTAACGTTCTTTCAGGCGTACGCCTTCTTCCAGGGCATAAGCGTCGAAAGGATTCAATATCGCCGCCACCCCCTGCCGGATGAGGGTGTTGGTCCTGGGATCGATCTGGACCTGGGTCGTACCGGGTACCTGCTTCAGACAGACGATGATATTCATGCTCAGCGGCCCTTGCTCTTGCGGAGTTCCTGGCCGATCACGTTGCGCAGGACCTGGTTCGTCCCCTCGTAGATCTGGGTGATCTTGGCATCGCGCATCATCTTCTCTGCCGGATAATCGCGCATGAAACCGGCGCCGCCCATGACCTGGATGGCATCCGTAGTAACCTTCATCGCCACATCCGAGGCAAACACCTTGGCCATGGCTGATTCCATACTGACATTCCTGGCGCCGGAATCGACTGTCCGCGCCGCGGCGTAAACCAGTGCCCGGGCTGCTTCGACCTGTATCGCCATATCGGCCAGCATGTGCTGTACGGCCTGGATGGCAATGATGGGGTGGCCGAACTGGATGCGCTGCTTGGCATATTCGAGGGCAGTATCCAATGCTCCCTGGGCAACACCAACCGCCTGCGCGCCGATACCGGGCCGTGATTTATCAAACAGTTTCATGGTAATGATAAAGCCCATGCCTTCCTTATCAATGATATTCTCAGCCGGGACGAAACAATCTTTGAAGACCAGCTCTCGGGTGGCAGAGGCACGGATGCCCAGCTTCTTTTCCTTCTTTCCGAAGGTAAAACCGAGGGTACCTTTTTCCACCAGGATGGCGGAAGCGCCGCGGGCGCCCTTGTTCTTATCGGTAAGGGCGATGATGGTATATAATTCAGCCTCGCCGCCGTTGGTGATGAACTGCTTGGTGCCGTTCAGGACATAACCACCTTCGACTTTTTGGGCAGTAGTCTTGATCGAACCAGCGTCGCTGCCGGCGGTAGGTTCAGTGATGCCAAAAGCCGCCAGTTTCTTGCCGGAAGCGATATCAGGCAGGTATTTCTGCTTCTGGGCCGGATTGCCAAACTCGACCAGGGGGATGATGCCGAGATCCACCGCGGCATAACTCACGGCGATGCCAGAGCAAACCCGGCTTAATTCCTCGACTACTAAGGCCAGGTCGAGGCAGCCCCCACCCAACCCCTCGTACTCCGTAGGGATAAAGATGCGGAACATGTCGCTGTTTGCCAGTTCCTTGATGATCTCCCAGGGGAACTCTTCCTTTTCATCGAGTTCTGCCCGTACCGGGAGGATCTTCTCCCGGGCGATCTTTCTTGCCAGGTCCCGCACCATCGTTTGCTGTTCGTTCAGAAAATACTCCAAGCTATTCCTCTCTTTCAGATAAATACAGGATGCGATACGAAATGCAGACGGGAAAAGCCGTGTCCCAAGTGTGTCTGCCCGACCGCAGGTGTCGGTAACAAATTGATGGATTATTATAAGTGGCGAGGCCGGAAAGCGTCAAGCAACGGTAAGTCACTTCGATTTCCGGTGGCGGGGGTTCAAGGGAACAGGATTGGTTTTGACACGGCTGTGTTCCCCTGCCTATAATAAGGGCAACTTACCCTTAGGAGGCAACCGTGGCCGACAGCGAACAGGAAGTCCGACAACTCAAAGAACGCCTCGACGTGCTTGACCGTCGCCTGGACAACATTGATTCCATGGTCACTGCCGTTGCCGAGAGGGTAATGAGCCAGCCGATAATACTCAATATCACCTGTCCCCGCTGCGGACGGGAGATCGAGATATCACTCATCGGTACTCATAAACCGGCGAGATAAAATATTCCCGCCTGCAAGATGAATCAAGGTGCTTAATTCATATCCAGGATTGTTACGTGGCTGATTTTTCTTTCCTGAATAAAGATACTGGATTTATGATTTATGAAAAAGGCTGAGGGGCATGTCCGCGACAGGATCAGCATGAGCGGACATGCTCTAAGAATTTATCAGTGGAGATAGTACATGATCAAACCGTTCGAAGGTAAAACCCCCAGGATTGCCGCCTCAGCCTTCGTCAGTGAAGCTGCATATGTGATCGGGGACGTGGAAATCGGTGAAAATTCCTGTGTGATGCCGGGAGCGGTGGTGCGGGGCGACCTGGGTAAGATCACGATCGGCTGCAATGTCGCTATCGAGGACAACTGCGTGATACATTCCGGGGCACCGACTACCCCGCCGGAAGCCGACGTCAGCATCGGCGACAATGTTATCTTCGGGCATGGGGCTGTTTCCAACTGCCGGCGTATCGGGAATAATGTCCTTATTGGTATGAACGCCACCATTCTCCATGATGTAGAAATCGGGAATTACTGCATCATCGCTGCCGGATGCATGGTCAAGGAGAAGGCCCGTATACCGGATAAAGCGATGGTGGCCGGGGTGCCCGGCGAGATCAAAGGGCAGGTCGGCCCCCAGCATATGTACTGGTTTACGCAGAGTCCATTGATCTATAGTGACCTTGCACAAAGATATAAAAAGCAAGGACTATAGAACAATATTAGCGTCAACTGATTTATGATTATCGATTTAAGATTCTAGAATAACTAGAAAGAGTTCTATATAGTTTTATTTGTAAGTGATTTGGTACTACGTAAAAAACCATGTAATATTTTGTGTGTGAGATTCGCTTGCTCAGCTAAATCGTTGAAATCTTTCTTCGACAAATACCCAACATCTCGAGCAATCAGGATAAAGTTCTTTAGTTCGGTCAACGATCCTTGAGCCAAGTAATAGAACTGAAGTTTTTCTTTATAGGTTTGACGACCAAATCCCTCAGCTATGTTTGCGGTAACTGACGATGATGCTCGCCGCATTTGGTCTACCAGTGAATACATTTCCTCTTTCGGAAAAGTCTTCGTCACTTTATAGATCGAGATTACCAGTTTATGCCCTTCTTTCCAGACATCGAGGTCGGTGAATGAACGTATCTTTTCTTTCTCATTCATAAATCATAAATCATATTTCCAAAATCATACGGTTAATTACATCTTCTCCGGAGCCGTCATCCCCATCAGCTGCAGGGTGCGTGCCAGGACCGTCTTGGTCGCCGAGACCAGTTTGAGCCGGGCGGCAGTCACCGCAGCATCGTCGGAAATCACCCGGCAGTCCCGGTAAAAAGCATGGAAAACCGTCGCCAGGTCCTGGGCATAATAGGTCAAATGGTGGGGCTCATGGGCGGCGGCCGCGGTCTCAATTAACTCCGGCAACTGGGCCAGTTTCCGGATAAGGGTCAATTCCGGCTCGCTGGCACACAATGAAACATCGCCGCCGGAGAAGGCGATGTTTTTCTCCTCAGCCAGGCGCAGGATGCTGGCGATACGGGCGTGGGCATACTGCACATAATAGACCGGGTTGTCGGCTGATTGTTTCTTGGCCAGTTCGCGGTCGAAGTCCATCTGGCTGTCGGCCGTCCGGGAAAGGAAAAAGAAGCGGCAGGCATCCATCCCCACCTCGTCGATCACTTCGCGCAGGGTTATCATATCGCCGGTGCGCTTGGAAATACGGACTGTTTCCTGGCCGCGGTGCAGTGTCACCATCTGTGATATGAGGATATCCAGGTTGTCGGAGTTACCCCCCAGAGCGGCAATCACAGCTTTCATACGCGAGACATGGCCCTGGTGGTCGGCTCCCCAGATATCGATAACCCGGTCGAAATGCCGTTCAAAAAATTTGTTATAGTGGTAAGCGATATCAGCCCCGAAATAGGTCGGTGTGCCATCGCTGCGAATGACCACATTGTCCTTGTCTTCACCTAAAGCCGTGGAGGTAAACCAGGTAGCATTTTCCCGGTGGGCAATATAGCCCCGGTCTTGCAGTAATTGCATGGCATGTTGGAACAAGCCTTTTTCATACAACGTCCTTTCGCTGTAAAACACATCGAACGTGACGCCAAGTTTTTTCAAGTCATCTTTAATCCAATCCATGACTTTTTGCATGCCAATAACACCAAGAGCCTGTTTGCCTTCGGCTTCCGTCATTTGAAGGAATTTGTCGCCCTCTGCGGTGGTGATCTCTTTCGCCAGTTCGATCATGTAATTGCCGTGATATCCGTTCTCCGGCATTTCAGCATTGATTCCCAGTCCCTGTTGGTAGCGGCAGTAAAGGGAATTATAAAAAGCCTGCATCTGGTTACCGGCATCATTGAAATAGTATTCCTTCTCCACGGAATACCCGGCAGATGCCATCACCTGGGCCAGGGCACTACCGAGAACGGCACCCCGGCCGTTGCCGAGGTGCAGCGGTCCGGTGGGGTTGGCACTAACGAATTCAATCTGGACACGGGTGCCCTTACCCATAGTGGAATTTCCGTAATATTCACCCTGTGCCAGGACCTGGGGGATCAAGGCCGTCAACCAGTCCTGACTCAATTTGAAATTGATAAAACCCGGGGGGGCGGCTGCTACCGACTGTACTTCCGGTATCGCCGGCAGCTGGTCGATCAGTATTTTAGCGATATCCATTGGCTTCATGCGAGTGGGGCGGGCTAATTTGAGGGGAAAGCTACAGGCATAATCACCGTGCTCCGGTTTCTGCGGATGCTCCAGATAAATCTCAGGCAGGGCCGCTACCGGCAGCCGGCCGGATTTTTGTGCTTCCGCCGCCGCTTGCATCAATTGGGATATCAGCTTTTTTTTCAAATCGAGTATATTAATCGTATCATCTCCGTTTTTTGGTGAATATTTGAGTTTATGATAATTACGCTGCAAGGGTCAAATACGGCATCAGGAATTAGCGATAAAACGATATTACTGGTAAAATATCTGTTTATGCTGCCTTTCTTAATATCATTCCTTTACAGAGGCAGCCGAGAAGGGACAAAATACCGTTGACCGGTAAAAAAAGTAGGCGCATGTTAAAAAATACATTCATCCACATCCCCCGCATCGGCCGGCATACCGAAGAACAGCTATGGGACAACGGTTTCACCTCGTGGGATGACTATATCCAGCGTTTCGATGCCTGCCCCCTGAAAAGCCTGGACCCCAGGTTGGTTTTCGGGTACTTGATGGAGTCCTGCCAGGCTTTGGAACATGACGACGCCCGCTATTTTTGTGAAGCCCTGCACTCGGGAGACGCCTGGCGACTATATGCCGATTTCCGGGAGCAGACCGCCTTCGTTGATATCGAAACGACCGGCCTCCTGGCCGGGAGTGATGCTATTACTGTGATCGGCCTTTTCGATGGTAAAACACCCAGGGCTTTCATCCAGGGCATCAACCTGGTAGATTTTGCGGAAGAGGTGCGAAAATATTCACTGCTGGTGACTTTTAACGGCAAGCGCTTCGACCTGCCGTTCATCTGTAATGTCTTCGGTGACATGCCGGATTACCAGGGCCACCTGGACCTGCTTTATCCCTTGCGCCGGTTGAACTACCACGGTGGACTAAAGTCGATCGAAAAACAGGTGGGACTGGAGCGGGAAGGGTCACTAAAGCAGATGGACGGCTACCTGGCCGTGTTGTTGTGGAAGGAATATCAACGGGGTAACCAAGCCGCCCTGGATACGCTGGTACGTTATAACCTGGAAGATGTGGTGAACTTGCAGTACCTGGCAGACCTGGTCTACAACCAGTCATCAGCCCGCATCCCGATTAACATCAAGCCGCTGCCGGCACCGGAAAAATATTTCCTGGATCTGCCGTTCGATGCCGAACTGGTAGACTACCTATCAGATAAAGTAAACGAAGAGCGGGCTTACCAACAGTTCTAGCTTGCTTCCCTCTCAGCCACTTACAAAGAGACAGCCTAGACTTTTTTACGCTTCCAGCGGCCAATACGGAAATACGTTACATAGACAACCGCCATGGCGACGGTCCCGATGGCGATCGCCCACCGCGTTCCGTATACCCCCACCGAGGTATAATTTGAAAGCAGATAAGCCAGAGGTACCTGAAGGGCAAACATACTGACCAGGACCACGATCATGGTCGTTATGGTATCGCCGACGCCGTTCAGGCATTGCTGTAATACCGCGGAGCAGCCGAGAAACAGGTAAGTGATGATCTGGATACGGACAAATACTACACCGATATCGAGCACTCCGGGATCCTTTGTAAAAATACCGATGATATTCCTGCCCCAGAACCACAGGGCAATGGAGCCAAGCGCCATGATCGAAGTAAAAATAGTAATACCTAACCAGCCGCTCTTTGCCGCTTTATCTGCTTTGCCCGCACCCAGGTTCTGCCCGGCAAGGATGCCAGAAGCCTGGCCGACGCCTGAACCGGCAATGTTGATAAACTGATCGATCTGTTGGGTGAGTGAGTGGGCAGCCACGGCCATGGTTCCGAAGGGAACGACGAAACCGGTCATCACCAACTGGCCAAAAGTCCGTTCCATACCGGTGATGGAAGCCGGAATACCCACCCGGATGACCCGCCATATCATCTTAAAGTCAGGCCGGAAACCGCGGAATTTCAAGGTAAGCCGGGTTTTCCCACTGATCAGTATCCAGAGTCCGATTGACGCTCCTAAAGAGGCAGAAATGATTCCGGTAAGAGCCGCCCCGGTAACGCCCAACTGCGGAAATATCCACCAGCCGAAAACCAGGAAGGGGCATAAAACAATGTGGAACATTCGATAAATGATGGATACTTTCATGGGACTAACCGTATCTCCGGACGACTGCATAGTGCCCTCGTTTTGCCGCACCAGGCCCATGGTCAATATACCGATGAACTGGATCCGTAAATAGGCCGTACTCTGGGCGACAACATCCGGAGCAAGTCCCATAACTTGTAGAATTGACCCGGAAAAGATAAAACCCAGGGTACCAACTGTAGCAGCGAAGGCGATAGTAACCACATAACCCTGTAAAGCGACGCGATTGGCGCCTTTCATATCCCCGGCACCGATAAAACGGGCAATCATAGCCCGGGTGCCCATATCCAGGCCCATCTTCACCGCATCCAGCAGGGCAACCAGCATGCCGGCAACCCCCACCCCGGCTACTGAGGAAGCCCCTAAGCGTCCTACCCAAATCATATCGATGGTGGTCCCGATATTATTCAGGGCACTGCTGATGATAATAGGCCAGGCAAGGGAAACCAGGTTGTGGAAAAGATTGCCCTGTGTCCAGTCCCGCCGGGGCGCGGAGCCGGCCATTGAGGATATTAAAGATTTTGCCATTGTTTACTGCGGTCTTATATCCAAAACGGAATCTGAAAACCAGAGTTCCGGAATGTTATGCTAAAATTAGTTAGTAAATTAAGTATATCATCTTAGATAGTTTATTTCATCCTGTACCAGCGGTTGCTTCTATCCGCAAAGGTAGAAAAAATGGGGTTATTATATGCATAAACAGCTGGATCTGAGCGAATACGCTCCCTGGAGACAGCGATACCTGGCGCCGGCGGTATTGGCCGTTCAGTTAGCCCGGCGGCATCCCGCACGCGGATTGGTGATCAGTACCCGGAACGGCCAATACCAGTTGTATGCCTGGAACTTACCGGATAATCAGCTGCGGCAACTTACCCGCCAACCGGAGGGGGTATATTTCGGAGCTATCTCTCCAGACGGCCGGTATATCTATTACATGCAGGATGACAACGGTAATGAGATCGGGCACTTCGTCCGTATCCCCTGGGAAGGAGGTATGCCGGAAAACATCACTCCCGGTAGAGGTAAATACTCTGCGTTCGGGCTCAATTTCAGCCGGACTGGGAATATGATCGGTACCGTGATCTCCGATGACCACGGTTTTCACGCGGTTGCAATTCCGGTAGAACAGGACGGCGTTACCGGCCGGCCGGCAATTTTCCACCATACCACTAAAATGATGTTCGGCCCGGTGTTGTCTAATGGGGGAGAAATTGGAGTATTGGTCTCTACAGAACGCACTACTTTCCAACATAACATTTTAATAGCTTATGATTTGGCAACCCGGAAACTGATCGGGACATTGTCGGAAAAAGGAGCCAGCCTGACGGCCCACAACTTTTCACCCGTCCCCGGCGGTTCACAAGTACTGGGAGTTTCCAACGGTACCGGCTACAACCGCCTTTTCACCTGGGACCTTAAGACCAACCGGCGGCAGGACCTGGAAATTCCAGGATTCGAGGGAGACATCTCGGTATCCGATTGGAGTGATGATGGTAAAGAAGTCCTGCTTGCCGGAACCTATCTGGCCGAACAAAAGCTGGCAGTATACAACCTTGAGACAGGCGGCTTGAAACGGCTGGACCACCCGCAGGGCTTTTATGGAATGGGGGCTCCCTTCGCTCCGGCAGTATATTTTCACGGATGTGAGTTTATTGCCGGTTGGCAGGATGCCACCCATCCGCCACAGGTAATTTCCCTGGATCACAACGGACAACGAATAGGTACTGTCCTCCCAGCAGGTGAAGTTCCGGACGGGTATAAGATCAAGTCCATCACTTTTCTCTCACTTGACGGAGAAAGGATACAAGGATGGCTAGGGGTGCCGGATGGTGAAGGGCCATTCCCGACGATCCTCAATGTACACGGCGGGCCGGAAACACAGACGGTAGATTATTTTTTCCCCAACGCCCAGGCATGGCTGGACCACGGTTTCGCCTGGTTGGCTATCAATTACCGCGGTTCCACCGGTTTTGGCCGCGAATTCCGTGAGAAGATCTGGGGTAATGTTGGCCACTGGGAAATCACAGACATGCTGGCTGCCCGGGAATGGCTGATAAAAGAAGGGATCGCCGACCCGCAGAGCGTTATTCCCCACGGCTGGTCGTACGGTGGTTACCTGGTTCTGCTGGCCCTGGGTAAATTCCCGGATTTGTGGGCTGCCGGACTGGCAGGAACCGCGACTACTGACTGGACGATGGAATATGAAGACCTTTCCCCGGCCATGCGGGGATATTCGGTCGCGTTACTGGGCGGGACGCCGCAGGAAAAACCGGAAACATACGCGGCAGCTTCGCCCATTAATTATGCCGACCGGATACAAGCACCGGTATTGATCATCCAGGGACGTAATGATACGCGGACTCCTGCCCGGCCGGTTGAATTCTTTGAAAAGAAGATGAGAGAACTGGGGAAGGAAATCGATGTCTGCTGGTATGCCGAGGGGCATGCCGGAGGGGGCGTGGATCAGGAGATCGAGCACCAGGAAATAATGATGCGTTTTGCCTACCGGATTCTCAACCGGAAAACCAGATGAATGTCGCTTTTTGACAAACCTGTCTTTCCCCGTTACACTTGCCCCATCAAGGACACATTGACCGCATGATTCCAAAAAATATAACGAACCGTACTTTTCGCGGCCTGAAAACTTTCGACTCCCTGAAGTACTCAGCGTACCGTATCTATTTCCTGGGCATGATCGGCCAGTGGAGTACTTTCAGCATGGAGATGGTCGCCCGGACTTACCTGGTTTATGATATCACCGGTTCAGCCGCCAAACTCGGCATCATGTCGTTGGCCAATGCCATCCCTACCATCGTCTTTTCACTGGTCGGCGGCGCCATCGCCGACCGGCTGGCAAAAAAATACCTGATAATTATTGCTCAGATAGCCATGATGCTGGCATCGCTGGGGTACGGGATCGCCGTTCATACGGGGTACCTGACCCCGGCACATCCCGAATCATGGTGGGTACTGGTCGCGGGTTCGGCAGTGTTGGGCACTATCACCGCCATGAGTATGCCGGCACGCCAGGCAATCATCAACGAACTGGTCCGTCCGGAACATCTCATGAACGCGGTTTCCTTAGGGACGCTGGGGATGAGCCTGTTCCAGTTAATAGGGCCGGCAACAGCCGGCTTTATCATCGACGGTTTTGGCTATGCGGTCATTTTTTATATCATGGCTGCGCTAAATGCCAGCGGCATCATTTTTGCAGCTTTTCTACCACGGTCAAAACCTCCCCAATCCCATTCCCACAACGTAATAACCAATATCCAAGACGGCCTGAAGTATATCTTCAGCCACCGGACTATCTTGCTGATCCTGGTACTGTTTATCGCCTCGATAATTATGGCAATGCCGTACCAGATGATGATGCCGGTCTTTGCCAAGGATATCCTCAAGGTAGGCGTATCCGGGCAGGGTACTTTAATGAGTGTAGCCGGGTTCGGAGCACTGGCCGCTGCCCTGGTGCTGGCATCTCTCCCGCCCAAAAAACGCGGGGCGATCCTGCTGTTGTCCAACCTGCTGTTGGGTCTGGGATTGATCGTATTCGCTTTTTCCGTTTCGTGGCCGCTGTCGATAACCATGATGGTGTTTGTCGGTATCGGCATGACCGGTAACAACACCGCCGGAGTGGCCCTCATGCAGGTCTACAGTGACCCGATATACCTGGGGCGGGTAATGAGTGTTATGAGTATGAGTTGGGGATTGAGCGGGGTGGGGGCTTTCTTCGCTGGAATATTAACCGAGCAAATCAGTGCCCCATGGACTATCGGCGGTCTGGCGATATGCCTGGCGGCGATATACCTCGGGGTTTTTATCTTTATTTCCTGGTTAAGGAAGCTGGATTAAGGATACATTATCCGGGCAATAGTAATTTGCCTTACCCTCCCCCATTAGCCACGAGGATCTGTCCCGTAAGGTAATCACTCGCATCAGAAGCCAGAAACAGGACAATGTTGGCGATATCGGACGGCTTTGCTATTTTCATGACCGCATCCTGGAACTTAAAACGTTCACTGGTAGGCACGGGATTGGCAATATCGTGCTCGGAGATGTCGGTCTCAACAGCACCTGGAGCAACGGCATTAACCCGGATGCCAAACCTTGCCCATTCTTCAGCCAGGCTGGTGGTAATATGATTGATACCGGCTTTGGAAACCCCGTAGGGATAAAAGATATGGCCTGAACGGAAGCTGGTACTAGAACTCATATTGATGATAGAACCTTGTTTTTTCCCCAGCATCACCCGGCTGGCGGCTTTACAACAATTGTGACAGCCGATGACATTGGTATGTAGTAGTTTTTCCCACTGCGTCCGGGTTACACTCTGATAGTCGGCGGTAGCGCCTACGGCCGCATTATTAACCATGATGTCCAAGTTACCAAACTGATCGACTACTTTATCAATAAACATCTCTACGGCTTTTTCATCGGTGACATCGACCCTCATCGCCAGTGAACGCCGCCCCAGTTTTCGGATATCTTCAGCAGTGCCTTCGAGGTCAAAATCATGGCCCGAAATATTGAGATCGCAGACGGCTACATCAGCACCAGCTTCAGCCAAAGTTAGCGCCACCGTCCTGCCGATCCCTCTGGCCCCGGCTGCTCCGGTTACGGCAGCGATTTTTCCACGCAACGAAAAACTGGCTAATCCCATTGTCACACCTCTCTTTCCATGGAAAATGGCGTCCCTATCATATCATTTTTTCAGGTTCTATCACGATTGGGGAGAAAGCCAAAACGGAAGCTGAAAATCTCAACTTCCGTTTTAATACAAGATATTCGACCGGATTATCGATCAACCAGGTCAAACCAGTGCTTAGACTTCGTTGTAGTTATTGCACCTCGGGCACTTGATGACAATATTACCAAAAGAACCGCCTACGATACCTTTCAACAATACCACTCCGCAAGAACCGCACAGGATATCAAGATTGCCGCTGCTGACGGCCACCGGCAAGGCCTTTTGATCGATTATCGTCCTGGTGCCGGGTTGAGGCGGTGGGATTATTTTGGCCTTTTGGCCGGGTGCTTGCGGTTGGGCGGGCGCAGGAGCCACTTTTGGCGGCTGGCTGGACACCGGCGCCCGATTTACCGCCTGTGCAGTCTCGAATAATTTCGGATAATATTGCTTTAGTAGTTCAGGCATTTTTTGTCCGATATACCGGTAGATTTCAGCATGTCCTTCGATATCATTGGTAAGGCCATAAGTATTCTTGGTAAAAAGATGTTTGATCAAGGGGTCGGTATTTTTCAATGAATTATAAGCTGCTGCGAAGGCGGACTTCTGGGCTGGTGTTAACAATGCGTAACTATTATGGGCTTGTTCGTGAGCAATCACACCAGGGTTCAGCCATGACGGCTTGATTGCCAGGTACCTTTTGCCTCCTGCCTCCCAGGTCCCAGCCGGGGTATCCTGTTTGATTCCCATCGCAGTAAGAGACGGAGGATATACATCGTATACTTTCAGGTCGATAGCTTTTTCCCAGTAATCCCAATGCTGTGCCGGTACCGCCCAGTCTCGCAGCCATTTATTCATGACAGCATCAATATTGGTATTCGCCAAGTTAGCCGAAGGGTTCATTGGTTCTTCCGGATGGGGCAGGACAAGTCCCGGCGATGCCGGCTGCCCCGCCATATTTTTTGACAATCTATCAAATACCATCATTCCACCTGCCTGGAAAATATTTAGATAATTATTCCATTCAAAATTATAGCTTAAACATCAATATTCGGAATAACACTGAACAATATACAAGCAAACAGCCTTCGTCCGAATAACTTTAATATACAAAATGAGTACGCTTCCGCATATTCAACCATATTTTTTTTATCAGGGACTTATTCGTCTCCAACCACAACCTGTCATGGTGTTTGAGGAGTTGATTAACCAGGTTACTTAATGTGTTTTGGTCATATTGGTCGCCCAACTCTTCATTATTCAGGCATAAAATTGAAGTGATTTCTTCAATTGTCAATTAAGGTTCCTGCTCTTAAGAATCGTCCGTAGTGTTTTGACTGTGATACGTATCCGACAACATCCTATCGATCTCCTCCTCAAGGATACGGCGGTCGCCACGGATACCAATACGGAATGACTTCATGATCCCCATGTCACACCATCTACGGATGGTGTTGGTATGAACATGAAGGATCACGGCCGCTTCTTTTGGTGTATACATTTTTATTTTCCTCTTGGCCACCTTTCTCACCCTATTTGTCCAACTACCGATAGACCAGGTAGCAATCGGATTGATTAAGGAGACCGAAACGATTTTGTCTATCCATTACTGACATCAACCAACCGTTTCGGTCTCCTGGTAATAAGATACCATCAAAAAGTAAGATCTTAATGAATGCAAAGAAAATTAAACTTCGCCGGGTTTACCTACATTCCACAATGCCTTAACCGACGCAATTACCGCTGCCGGAGCCATCAGGGTGGCGACGTAAGCCAGGATATTATCCAGGTGCCTGCCGATATCCAGTACCGAAAGTGGCTCGAAGACCCGGCCGACCACCATTAAAGCGATGGTGGCAACCAGGAACAACATGGTTTCCTTGGCCGTGATATTGAGAAAACCGATGATGATGCCGAGGATGAGTAAAGCAATCAGAACACCCTGATTGCCCGCCCAGGCGAAACCAGCCACGACACAGAGAATGAGACCGATAATAAATGCCCAGAAACCTATTTTGCTCAACATATATGCTAATTGACCTCCAAATCAGATACTATCTTCTTTTCCCTTTGATGGCTGCATAAACCGCTACCAGTATGATTGCCACAACTATGGCTATGCCTAAACCGAGCCAGGAAGGCACCCCGTACCAACCGGTCAACTGCCCGATCAGGGCCGCGATCACCGAACCAACGATACCGATAATCACAGTCATGAACCAGCCCATATTTTCCTTACCGGGGTGGATAAGGCGAGCGATGATCCCAACTACAATGCCTAACAGGATATGCCACAACCAGCCCATAGATACATCCTCCAGGTACAACTACACCAGTTACTAAGGACTAAAAATAGTACTTACAACAATCCTGATGAGAAGCCTGTGTAGTTTATTAGTGTTTTTTACTTCTCAACGATTTCGGCAGTGGCGGCATTCTTGCGGACAGATTCAATACCGGCTTTGGCACTGTCTTTTGCCTTGTAGCCTTCCCCACTTGAGGCTATCGACTGCCCATTTGGAGCCACGAGTCTCCAACGGAATTCACCTTTCGCGTCGCTGTACAGTTCGAACTTGTAAGCCATTTTCATTACCTCCTCTACTAAAACATTACCCTATGGATTGTAATCAGTCGCGAGTATCGCATATGAATACTCAATGATGTGTCAATATAAAAACGAAAATGTTAATAAATTATCAACAAAAAAGAAGAAACGGCAGAAATAGGGTGCCCTTATGTTAACAAAAATATGAGTAGTTACGGGGTATTAAAGCGGTATCCGACACCGCTGATATTTTCGAATACCTGAGTCCCGCTCTTTTGGAGGCCCAGTTTAGTTCTGAGCCGGCTGATAAATACATGCAGGTATCTTAATTCACCCTGGTATTCATTCCCCCAAACATGATTCAATAAATGAGAATGGGTGAGTACCTTACCCTGATGCTGGGTTAGTTCCTGAAGTAGATTGAACTCGGTTTGCGTCAGCTTGATTTCTTTACCTGCAACCGTCACTTGTCTCTCCGCGAAATCAATCACCAGGTCGCCTCTTACCAGGCGGTTGGTAGGGGGTGGGGGAAATGTCATTTGACTACGGCGCAATACTGCCTTCACCCTGGCGATTAATGCCTGAGTAGAAAAAGGTTTGGTGATATAGTCATCAGCGCCGGCAGCCAGACCTTCTACCTGGTCCTGGTCACTTGTTTTCGCGGTTAACATTATAATCGGTATGGTAGAAAAGTTGCGGATGAGCCGGCATACCGAAATTCCGTCTAAGTAGGGTAACATCAAGTCAAGCAAAACCAGATCAAAAGGCTGTTTCTCCAATTCCTGGACCACGGCGTCTCCACTTTCCAGGGTTTGAACCTGGAAACCTTCGATCTGTAATATTCTCCGTATCAAGCGGAGTATCTCTTCGTCGTCATCGACAGCCAGTATCTGTATTGTTTTCGGGCACATTTATTTTCCTCTCACATTCTTTCGCCGACTAAACCGATAGTACCACATATGTCCTTCCTCCCCGAAAGTGGGCAAGTTCCTGCTTTCATTTTTCGCGGCGTTATGCATTTGCCGGTATAGTAAAAATAATCCGGGTTCCCTGCCCGGATGGACTTTCAACCCAGATATGACCGCCATGTGCTTCTACGATCCCTTTAGAGATCGAAAGGCCTAGCCCTAAACCGGGTTTTGCCGACGGTGTTTTCTGCTCCACACGGTACATCCGCTCAAATATGTTATTATGTTCGGATTCCGGGATGCCGATACCATAATCAGTCACACTAAAAAAGAGACTGCTGTCCAGGCAGGCAACCGATATATCAATTTTTTTGATGTTTTCCGAATACTTTACAGCATTATCGATTAGATTATCCATGACTTGCCGGATACGGTTTACATCTAAACGAGCCATGGGAAGATTCGGTTTTTCAATATCTGTTTCGAAACGGAATTCTGGAAATCTAACACGGGCTTCTTGTATGATCTGTTGAATCAAATGAACCGGATCAGTCAACTCTTTCTCCATCTTAATTAACCCAGCTTCAATACGCGACATATCCAGCAGTTGATCTACCAACCGGACCAGGCGGTCGGCCGCTTTATCGATAGCGGTCAATGAGTTAAGCCGTTCCTGTTCATCCATCTTATCATGATAGTCGATCAACATCGTCGAATAGCCCTTAACTGTAGATAATGGCGTGCGCAGCTCATGGGAGACCACGGATAGAAGGTAGCTTTTTAATTTGTCCATCTCTTCATATTTTTTCCGTTCGCTGATCTCAACCGCCAGTTCTTTAGTCCTGGTCTTGACTTTTGACCGCTGGGTGAAACTCATTAGCGCAAATACGAATGCCAGTCCCAGGATACTGATGAACATCCAAAACATCCAGGTCGGTAATACTGATTTGCCAGTCGGCTTGATACCCATCCAGTTTTCCATGGAATGGTAATATATCGATCCCTGGTCTCCCTTAAGCTGCTTTAGGTAGGTATCAAATTTTTCGATCAGATATGGCGTGGCACTTGAATCCTTAGAGAAAGCATAATAGAGTGATGAAGGAGAAAAAATAATCGGAGTACGGTTCACCTGGTATTCTGCTTCATGGATATGGCCAAAATCCTTACTAGTGACACCCGCATCGGCTTCTCCGGAATCGATCATTTCGAAAACACGTAGATAACTATCAACTTCTAAAAATGTACAGTTGACATGAAAAGTATCGATTAGTTTCTTAATCCCCTCCGGACCTTCAACATTGACGCTACCTCGCAGGACAGCGACTTTTTTCCTTTCCAGGTCGATTATTGATTGTATATCTACACCTTTCCGGGCATATACTAACGACCAACTTACATAAACCGGTTCATTAGAGAAATAAAACCTGGTACTTCTTTCTTCGGAATATGCTACGTCCGGCATCACATCGATTTGATTGGTTTCCAGTTTGTTCAGGCATTCTTCCCATGTTCCATGAAAATATCTAATCTTCCAACCCATTCTAGATGCGATTTCTTTAGTAACATCCGGCCAGAAGCCCGAAGCATTACCTTTCGCATCAGTGAATATTTTAGGTCTGTTTTCATATAAGCCCACTCTTAAAACCTGGTGGGGATCCGCATGAACTGGTGAGGTGAAAATACAAACTGGAAAGAGACACAAACAAAAACACAAAAAAAGGATAAAGCCCTTATTCACTTCCTTTTCCCTAGGACCTCCAATTGTTCCTGATCTTCCCCGGCTGTGCATGCTCAGGGTAAACCGATTGTGTTATCGACATATCATCACTGCCATCAGAAAACTACCGTGCATATATTAAATCCGATACTAGTAATAAAATCTTCGACCAGTCATTTTTAGTATATTATATATACTTTTTCCCTGTGATGGTCAGTGATAACTGATATCACATTTTATCGTAATTCTTAATCCCAGATCACTTTACCAATCAGTCCGGCTGATTTCAGTATCAATAAACAGCTAAAGGTCAGGTCATATCGAAATCTGATAGAAGCACTGGCTTTTTTGCCAGAGTCGATGAGATTTCTCGGTAACTTTCAGTACTCCCTTAATACCACCGGCCGTATTATTTCTTTGTCCAGGGATGGCTCCACAGGTTGACGGCAATCTGCAGGACTGCCAGGGTTAACATAATCAATCCCCATATCAGGTTATATTTCCACGGCATTACTACGAAGCCGTAGCTCATCATGTAGTACAGCACCAGATATGGAATCAGCCGCCTCCAATCCTGCCGCCAGTTTTCCCGGAAACCACGGCTGAGAAGATGGTCGAACAGCAATTCCAGGAGTAAATATGCCAGAAAAATACTCAGGAAAACAGCATACTGTGGTACCTGTACCCGGGAAGCGAGTATCACTCCGAAAATGGCTGGAAATATTAACACGAGGTATATCCATCCGAACCTGTTAATCAGGTCCAGCCGGTTCTTACGCAGGATGAATACGAATATCAGAAGTACGCTGTTTACCAGACCTAGAATAAAGAAAAACGTTTCTAACATATCTACATTACTAACTTTAATATCATTGTTTCCGGATATGTTCTTTATTATACTTCGTAAAAACATGATTAAGAAGTGATGATTATTGAAAGATATTCTGCATTTCCTGTAAAGTAAAGAAAGTGACAGTAAACATGAGTAATCTCCGTAATATTTTCTTCGACCTCGATGGCACTCTGGTCGATACCAAACCGGGCGTTTTCCGATGCTACCAGTATGCCCTGGAAAAACTGGGACAGCCGTATCCCGGAGATGACGCAATGCTACAGTTCCTGGGACCGCCGCTGCGGTACGCTTTCACAACTCTCCTCAAAACGAAGGATAACGCGGTTATCGAAAATGCCGTATCTATTTACCGTGAACGGTATACAACTACCGGTATTTATGAGTGTGCACCATATCCGGACATCCTGAAATTGCTGGCTGAACTTCACCAACATCATTTGCACTTATTCATAGTCACTACTAAGGCCAAACCATACGCCGATACTATTGCTCAGTACCTTGGTTTCAACAAATGGTTGACGGATGTGTACGGGCCAGGAATGAACGGAGATATGGATGATAAAGCCGAGATGATTCGCCATATACTATCTACCCGCAGCCTCAAACCACAAGAAACAGTAATGATCGGCGACCGGGAACGGGATATCAAAGCTGGAAAAGTTAACGGTACCCAGACTATAGGTATTACTTACGGATACGGTGACACACAAGAAATTAGTGCTGCCGTACCAGATTTTATCTGCCAAAGTCCCGCTGAAATCGGGGAATTAGTACTCAGTAATAAACAACCACAGAAACAAAGGGGATTTCCCAGCAGTTCAGCACATCCGGCAAATTCTAGTTGATGCTGGTATCCAGTTCCCGGAAGATGGTGATATTGCCACCATCAGGAAGATTATCGTTATAGAAACCAGAATCATACAATTCCCGGTGAGTCGCCATTCTGACATAACGCATCAGGTCTACTATCAACTTGTCCGGTGATACTCCTTGCCGACCGGAAGTTGATTCTATTAATAAAGCGTTCATCTGTTTTGAGGTATCACCCAGGAATTCATTGATCACCTTGTGTACCTGCTTAACTACTCCAGAATACACCGATGATTCCTCTTTAGTGATGACAGAAACTGTCGCTTTCCCCGACTTCATCCACCCCATAACTTCAGCAGCGGCTGCAAGTGAAGGGCTGGAAATCTCTCCCTTAAGTAGTCCACCCAAAACATCGACCAGATATCTGTTTATGTTGATTTGAAAACCTTTTAGTTTATCGTTATTAAGAGATATACCGGCATTCACATAATCATAAATGGCGTGGTCCTGGCCGATAATTTTTATGGCATATTTATCACCGCGAAATCCGTAACCACCCGAAAGATAAGGCCCAAAACGGTCATAGGCATCACAAACCTCATAAAAGTCAACCTTGGCGCCAGCATACCGTCCCCTGGTAGAACGGTGATCAAAAGCATAACCGCCTGAAATGAGTAACTCGAATACCCTCTGATCAAGGCCGTTCATACCTATTACCAGCCTTTTGATACCGGACTGCATTTCCGGCAACCGGACATTTAGGTCAATGATACGCTGTGCTAAATCCCTACCCCATTTTTCTACCGTTGTTTGAAATTGCAGCAAATCATCTTCCAGGAATACTGCAGTGTCGATATGAACGGTATCGCCGTCAGTTCGAAATATTCTTGACTGGTAAAGTTCATTACAAATATGAGGGTCAAGCATACGTTTAGACGTCGATTCTAAGGCAACTCTACATACCAATTCTTTAACTTCATCGGAGAGCAACTGCTCCACACGAAGAACAGATTCAATGGAATCGCAATCAAGATTGTAGCCTAACATTTTTGAAATCTCTGAACAAGTCTATTCAATATCAGTCTAATAACAGGTACAAT
>JAEAME010000814.1_pt1 | contig 27147 bp, 24 predicted proteins | sample 8958731 | NCBI WGS metagenome assembly JAEAME01 (sample SAMN16933194, study PRJNA681113) | bioreactor sludge metagenome | isolation source: anerobic bioreactor sludge (Control) | place: India:Bengaluru | collected 2018-10-24 | reverse complement strand
CTTCGGCAGTCAACCCTGGCCGTTTCCTGATTCCTTGATGATTGGATTTACCGCTGAATATGAAAGTGGTGATATCAAGGTTGATGGTATTGAAGTCACTGAGGCCGGTTGGTATACCGCAGATAATCTCCCCGAGATTCCGCCTAAATTATCGATCGCCCGGGAATTGATCGACTGGTTTGTCCGGCAGCACTCCCCGTAGATTTGAATTAACTCACATTTTTTCTTCGTTTCGGTACTAATCTTTTTGTATTTCAATAATCCTATAGGATTATCATTTTAGACTTGACAATAATGGGGACAGCCCATAGACTCATGCCAGAAAATTTCTCCGTAATCATTTTCCAAAATTTGTGGGAGGTTTAGTAAAGTGGACAATGAATGGTCTGCCCTGACTAAAGAGGAAAAACGCTCACAAAGGTTTCGTAAATGGCTGGAAGAACCCGGTGTTGCCTTTGCCAGCACGGAAGCCGCCCAATTATACCGGGAACGGACCAAACGGCTTCAGGATATGTTACTGCTCAAAGAACCTGACCGCGTACCGGTATCCTTGCCCGTTGGTAATTATCCTATCTATTACGCCGGTTCCAATCTTCACCGTGTCATGTATGACTATGATGAACTCTGCCGTACCTGGCGAAAGTTCTTCCAGGACTTTCATGATGATATGGATACTTTTTCCGGTCCCGGAATATATTCTGCCCGTGTCTTCGAACTATTGGGATTTAGTCTCTATAAATGGCCGGGAAATGGTTTAGCGGATAATGTTACCTCTTTCCAATTTGTTGAAGGCGAGTATATGCAGGCTGAGGAGTATGACGACCTGATCCGTGATCCATCCGATTACTCCCTCCGCGTTTTTATGCCCCGCACTATCAATGCCCTTGCTCCGCTTAAGGATCTCGTCCCCTTTTCTTCAGTAATGGGTATCGGCTCCGCCATCGGCTTTGTATCTCCCGGTGCCCGGCCTGATGTTCAGTCGGCATTTAAAGCTATTTTCGAAGCCGGCCAGGAACAAGCCCGCTGGGGGGAAAAAGTCGGAGCTTGTGCCCGAGATGTCCTTGCTGCAGGTTTTCCCAGTATTCGCGGTGCATCTGCTTTGGCCCCTTTCGATAGTATTGCTGATATCTTGCGCGGTACTTCGGGGATATCCAAAGACATGTATCGCCAACCGGACAAACTCCTTGAAGCTATGGATAAAATCTCCGAACTTACCATCAAGCAGACGATTGCCACGGCTAATGCCTTTGGTGCTGTCGCCGTAGGCATGCCCCTACATAAAGGGGACGACACTTTTATGTCCGATAAACAATTTGAAACATTCTACTGGCCGACCCTGAAAAAATTGATACTCGCCTTTATTAATGAAGGACTGATGGTTATGCCCATGGCCGAAGGTCGTTACAACCGCCGTTTGGAGGTTATTCAGGACCTGCCGAAAGGCTGGACTCATTGGGGTTTTGACCAGACTGACATGTCCCGGGTAAAACAGACGATCGGTAAAGTTGCCAGCATCGCTGGTAATGTGCCTTCTTCTTTGATGATGACCGGTTCGCCCCAGGATGTTAAGGAATATTGCCGGAAGTTGATTACGGTCTGTGGTCCGGGCGGTGGCTATCTCCTCACCGGCGGTTCGGGAGGTGTTGAGACTAATCCGGATAATCTGCGGGCTTTTATGCAGGCCGCTAAAGAATATGGGACTTATCGGCGCTAAAGTAATACTACCACAGATGTTTTTTTTATAATTGACACTTTCTATCTAGCAAAAGAGGAGGAAGTTATCTCCTCTTTTGTTATTCCCGGGTTTTCTGATATTATTCATATTGTCTTATGAATTATTACCTTGGCGTAGATATCGGCTCAATCAACGTTAAGATCGCCTTGGTTGACGAGTCCGGTAAGATTGAATTCCTGGCTGCCCGGAAGATCATTACCAGTCCCCGCGCAGCTCTGAATACTTTGATTGAAGAAGTCAATCACTTTTTGATTACCCCTTCAATCGCCGGTATCAGTGTCTCCGGTTCAGGGAAAGCTATCATCCCACCCGAGTTCAAATGGACCGAATACAGCAGTTCTCTTGCCATCGCCTCCGGACTATTGCATACTCATCCCGATGTCCGTACCATCATTCAAATCGGGGGACAGAGTTCCATGGTCATCGAACTCGATGGTGGCCTGGAAAAACCCTGGAAAGTCGTATCCAATCCTCTTTGCGCTGCCGGAACCGGACGTTTTCTTGAACAACAATCATACCGCTTGGGCATAAGTATTGAGGATTTCGGTGATCTGGCATTACGCTATAAAGGCACCCCTCCCCGTATTGCCGCCCGGTGCAGCGTCTTCGCTAAAAGTGATCTTATCCATCTCCAACAGAAAGGTGTTTCTGTAGAAGCCATGCTTTGTGGCCTTTCTGAAAGTATTGCCCGGATGGTCGGCTCGCTGAAAAAGGGAGTCTTTCATGAGCCTGTATACTTTGTTGGCGGCGTCGCCTCAAATGGGGCTATTATTAAAGCTCTAAATGATATGATTTCGGCCCGCAACGGGTCTTCTGTTCAGGTTATCGTCCCCTCAAATTTCCTGAACATCGAAGCCATTGGCTCTGCTTTACTTGCCCGCCGTACCAGTGGTTCTAGATTTGAAATCCTTTCTGATGATGCTGAAGGAAAACGTTATTTCGATATGCCTCCTCTTCAGCACATCACCGTTCCCGGGAATGAATCAAACCGAATGATTATTGATGACTGCACCGGTTATCTCGGAGTCGATGTTGGTTCTACCAGTACCAAAGCTGTCATCATGGATGAATCTGGTAAAAACATCCTGCTGAAAAATTACCTTATGACTGCCGGTCGTCCGGTTGACGCCGTTAAACAAGTATTTTCCAATCTTTTAGATGCCGGTGCTGGTAATATCATTATCAAGGGTGTCGGCGTCACTGGCTCCGGCCGTTATCTGATTGGAAGTCTTATCGGCGCAGACCTGGTTAAAAATGAGATTACTGCACAGACCCGTGCCGCTATGGAAATCGATCCTGCTGCCGATATTATCGAGATTGGCGGTCAGGATTCGAAACTGGTCATTAAGCGTAATGGCGTAGTAGTCGACTATCAGATGAACAAGGCTTGTGCCGCAGGTACTGGTAGTTTTATCGATGAAATGGCAGAGATGCTTGGTATCTCTGTAAAAAACGGGCAGTTCGGCGATCTTGCCTTGGACGCCCCGTTTACCATCGATCTCGGTACTCGCTGTGCTGCTTTCATGGGCCAGGCGGTTCCGGCTGCCCAACGCGAAGGTGTGCCGCTGAATGTCATTACCGCCAGCTTGGCAAATTCTATCGCCCGTAATTATCTTTCGAAAGTAGTCGGTTCACGTAAACTTGGTTCCAAAGTGATCCTTACCGGCGCTGTCTTTTATAACGAAGCGGTCGTGTCCGCCTTTAATCAACAGCTTCCCGGGAAAACTTTACTCGTGGCCGAACACCGTGAAGTTTCAGGCGCTATTGGTGCTGCGTTATTAGCCCGGGAATCGGTATCTTCTCAATCTTCCCGGTTTAAGGGCTTTCAAAACATCATCAGTGCCGAGTGTGACCTTTCTACCTTTACCTGTAAAGGTTGTGACAATAACTGTGCCATTACTCAAATGAAAGTCCCTGGCGAAAAGCCTACTTTTTATGGCAGCCGCTGTGACAAATACGATAGTACCCTCAGCCAGGCTCGTAAAGATACCTTCTTCGACGACCGGGAAAAATTACTTTTCCGTGAGTACGATGAAAATGCCGGTACCGGTCCGACTGTAGGCCTGCCTCGGGCTTTACTCGTCTATGATTACGCCCCTTTGCTCATCGGTTTTCTTAACTCTCTCGGTGTAAAAATTGTCCTTTCCAGCCGTACTAACAAACAAATCATGGAACACTCTGTTGAAGCTGCCTATACCGACAGTTGTTTCCCGATCAAACTCCTTCACGGACACGTGCATTCGCTTAAAGATAATGACTTTATTATCTTTCCCTGTGCCATCCGCTTGGGTTTACAGGAAGGAAATGAAAATCAGAAATATGCCTGTCCGCTTGTACAGGCCTCGCCTTTCATCGTCCGCCAGGTCCTTGGCCTGGAAGATAAATTCTTGATCCCTGTTCTGGATTTCAGCCAGGGTAATGATGATGTTATTCGCAACCTTGTTGCTACCGCTGAAAAACTCGGTTTTAATAAAGAATTTGGCACGAAAGCTGCCTTGGCCGGGCTTGCAGCGCAACAAAAATTCGATCAGGACAAATCGGAATTAGGTGCCCGGCTTCTTCAGCAAGTATACGAAAGTGATAAACTGGGAGTTGTCCTTCTCGCCCGTTCTTATATGTCACAGGATTCCGGAGCTAATCTTGGTATCGCCGAAAAACTTGCCCAGTTGGGTGTGATTCCGATTCCCCTTGATTTCTTACCGCTTAACACCGTTGACGTCAGGACTTTCTCTGACCGCCCTTATTGGGCATACGAAAGCCGTTATATTGCTGCTGGAGTTATTACGGCCCATAATCCCCGGCTCTTCGGCCTGGCCTTGACCAATTTCGGCTGCGGCCCTAATTCTTTTATGCTTAAAGAATTAGAGGATATCATGGGCAGTAAACCTCTAGGTCAACTGGAAATCGATGAGCATGCCGCTGAAGCAGGTATCGTCACCCGCCTGGAAGCCTTTGTCGATACCGTTCAGGGTTTTGCCCGTTCCGGAAAGTCTGAATCTGTCAAACCCAGTGACATCTATCGCGGTACTACCGCACTTATTAGTCACCATAAGACTCTTATTATTCCCCGTATGGCTCCTCATGCCGATGTTATTGCCGCTGCCATGGAAGCCTGGGGGGTCAAAGCTGTTTCTCTGCCTGAACCAAATGAGAATAACTTGTTGTATAGTAATCCTGTCACTTCCGGTACCGAATGCTTGCCGTTTCGGGTCACTTTAGGTGACTTTATCAGATATTACCGGGATAACGAGCATGGATTAAACAATGTAGAAGGTTTCATGTCCGGTTCGTTCGGGCCGTGCCGGCTGGGGAAATATGCCATTGAACAGATTCGTATTCTTAAAGAACTCGGTTATGATTTGCCGATCCGTACCACTGTATCCAATAATGCCTACCGGGATATTGGTTTAGGAACTAAATTTGAATTGTTAGCCTGGAAGGGTATCGTTGCTGTCGACTACCTTCAAAAACTCCTCTGGCGGGTCCGGCCATATGAGAAAGGAATAGGTGATTCTGACCAGCTCTTTGATATCCACTTAAAGAATATCGCCGATTGTGTCCGTAATAAGGGGGTACTTGGTCCGGTACTTAAAAATGCCTCTTATGAATTTAAAGACCTGATCGATCCTACATTACCGCGCCGCCCCCTTATTGGCATCAATGGCGAGATATATCTACGGTCGAATGTCTTTAGTAATCGCGACCTCGCCCGTACCTGTGAGAAAGCCGGGTTGGAAGTTATCATTTCTCCCGTAGGAGAATGGATGAAATATACCTCGCACCGCAACCTCGAAGATGCCATGAAAGACCGTAATATGGTGAAGATATTGAAGAGTTACCTGCGCAAACAAATACAGGAAAACGACGAGCGTTCCATCGGCCGTCACTTCCGCACCTTGATTACTGAAAAAGAACCTTCGACTGTTAATATCCTTGGCAAATCCGCTTCATACCTTTCATCCCGGTGCGGGAGTGAAGCCGTATTAAGCATTGGCAGCGGGATAGATTGGCTGGAAAATCATGAATTTACCGGGATTATCTCGGTCATGCCGCATGGCTGCATGCCGGGTGGTATTGTGGCCGCTATGTCTGAAAGATTTAGTGACCTGTATCAAAAACCATGGATCAGCCTGACCTATGATGGTTTTCTGGAAACCAACAACGCCACTAAAATTAACGAATTCGCTGAATTAGTCCGGTTTTGCAGTAAGAACAATACTACCCGTTCTTGAAACCGATAACGGATTTGTAGTTCCTGCCGGTTTATCAGCCCTGCTGTTCTTGATGTTTTCGTCCATCTTTAATCTTGCCTGTCATTGTTTCCTGACTAAATTAAGTCCGGCATACGTCCATATATTACTGAATACTTCAGACTCATAGTACTACTTCGTCAGTCGTCTAGTACTTCTGGGTCATTTATGTTTTCCTCAGGTGATTTACAATAAGAAACGTTTGGTTAAGTTGTATTTAGTGATGTTTGGTTAACTTAAGAATTTTCTATCAAATTTGGTCTCGGATGTTAACAAAAAAGAGTACATCGTCAGCATAACTTAAAGGAGAAGGTTGTATGGGCCCCACAAATAAAAATGTAAATCTGGACCAACTAACTGGACGCTCCCTTAGAGAAGCAATTTCCGATCTTGACGACAAACAGATTCTTAGCCTCGTTCAGCAGTTGATTGACGAACGGGAGTCTTTGCTTAAGCGCCAGGAACACCTGGTCTCGCTTAGCCGTCTTTCCGAAAAGACGATCGCTGCCGCTGACGAAGTAGCTCGTCAAATAAAGGAAGAAGCTAAACAACAGGCTGATACTGAAGCTTCGACTATCATTAACAATGCTAAGAGTAATGCTGACAAAATATTGGAGGAACGCCGGATTGCAGCCGTCGGTTCTGCCCAGCGGGAGTTTCTTGCTGTCAAAGCAAAGTATCTCCAGGAATTTGATACCTTCTCTGAAAATAGTATTGATAAGTTCGAAGCCCGTATCAAGGAAGTCACACATGATATCTCGGAAAGTATGTCTTCTTACACGGAATCTTTAAAAGAACAATTTTTAGCTTTCCAGATCGAATTGGAGCAAAAATTATCCGCCCTGGAAAATATGACTCCTGCCGAACCGGGTAAAATCGACTCTGTCTATTCCTCGTCTGCTTCAAACTCAGTAGACACTATTGCCGGACGTGAAATTAAAATTATTGAAATCCTGGCCCCGCGGGACAAGGAACGCATTGATGCCCTGAAGGCTCATCTGGATACATTAGAAGATGTGGTTCAAACAGAACTCAAGCATATGGTCGATCGTTCGCTTATCGAAGTAACCATGGTCAAGCCGCTGGATCTCACACGCCTTATGTCTGATTGGCCCGAAGTTGAGATGGTCCAGGATTCGGTGGTTGATGGACAGCACCGCACTCAGGTAATGCTGGGAGTTGAATCCGAAATAGCCGTCGAAAAAGGTATGCTTAACCATAAAATTAACCGCATCGCTAATCACATCAAACCGGTTGATTAATTAGCCATGTATACAAAAAATGATACCTTATCAAATCCCTGGTCTGGCTTAGGTGATGATATTATGTTAAATGTCATTGATACCGCCAATCCTGTTGTTGATAAGCCCTTTAGCTCCGAGGTTACTAAACGTAATCAGGCGATCCGTTATGAACCGGTACCCTATGATATGTTGGCACAGTGCCCAAAATGTAAGTCGATAGAAACTGTACAATTTGTAAATAATATCCTTACTAAACGCAGCCGTTATTTCCAGAAAGATGGTAAGGTTTATCACGATTGTGGTTCAGATCGTCCTTGTCAACTTTTCCGTTAATCCTTCTCTTTCTTCCTCTCCCGTTGTGTAAAAGAAAAGCCCGCTGATTTTTACGGGCTTTTTTGTTTGTGTCGACCGCTTCACTTCGTCTATAAATGATTTACTACAGTATTTTTGTTTTTCTATTCCAGCTTTACTAACCTTTTTATGAACAATAGCCCCCATATGGAAATCACCACCAGTGCCAGCGCCATCCCCCCGATCGCCCACTGCGCACTGATCTTGTCCGCGATTATCGAGGCAAAAAAAGTTCCCAGGCTGCTTAATCCGAAATTCAGCATCATGATACTCATTACCCGGCCCAGGAACTCTGGTTCCGTATGTGTCTGCAACAGGGCAGTTCCCGCGGTATTATTACCGATGCGTCCGATACCTACTATCACCATCATCGACAATGCCAGCGGCCATGACTTCGTAAATGCAAAGACCACCAGTGCGCCGCCCATAATGATGTTGGATACCAAAACGATCAAGCCCCGCCTTTTCGAGGGTAGTGATGCTAATGTTAACGATGCTGCCAATGCCCCGATACCGGAGATACTCATCAGTGTGCCTTGCCCTTGCACCCCTACCTTCAATATATCTTTAGCAAATATGGGCATTAAAGCCTGGAATGGCATCGCTAATAATACCGTGATCACCAGGAATACTAATATCGTCAGTACCGTTTTATGGCTGCCGATATATCTGGCACCTTTGACAATATCATCCATCACGCTCTTTCGTTGTGTCTGGATCGGTTTGATATCAGGGAGCAATGAGGTAAAAAGGATTGCCAGGGCATTTAGTCCGGCCATGATATAAAAAGCGGAATCATAATCCCAGGCATCGATTATATAACCTGCGATTGCCGGCCCTACCAGTTGAAAGAAGCTCATCCCCAGCGTATTTAGAGATATCGCATTCATAAGCTGGTCGCGTCCGATCAGTTCTGGAATGATTGCCTGCCGTGACGGCATGGCAATCGCCATGATTACACCCATCATGATCCCGGTCATCATCAAGACCCACCATGATTCCGGGTGCTCCGGGCCCAGGTATCCGATACTTGCCGCCACGCCCTGGATGATAAAAATAACAGTCATGGCAACCTGGCTGATCTGTATCAGGCGTTTCTTCGGCAGCCGGTCGGCGATAGCTCCTCCGAACAGTGCCAGTGTTAACATTGGCACCGCGCTGGCTAGAGACATGATCCCTAAGATCATTGCCGAACCGGTGATGTCGTACACCAGGTAGGACCGGGCTACTGAGTCCATGCTGAAGGAACTCCACTGCCCGATCATCCCAAAGAAGAACATCCGGTAAGCCCGGTTCTTGAAAGAACTGAATGTCCCGATGTTACGTATCCGCCGCGTGGCATTATTCCAGGTCATCTACTGATCTCGTTTATTGTCGCTGTGCCTGATATTGAGATCAAGGTAGAACACTCCCCGTCTTGAGTTTGTTTGTCTTGGGCTTTGCTTGAATGTAGAGAAAAAGCACTACTCATCGATATGTTATATCGGTAGCTAGCTTCAAGATCTTTAGATCGGGCGGTAGTTGTCCTCATGGATTCACTTCGGCGATTCTATCATAAATATATCCATCATGACCAATCCGGTTTTCTTCTTTTTGGCCTTCCTATCTTCCCGGTTACCCATTGACAAATTTTTGTTTTTGCCCTATGTTATATACATCTAACGTTATTTATTTCTAACATAAGGCAGGAACTTGATATGAAAATGCGTTTGTTTCTAATCATATATAGCATCATCAGCTTATTAGGTTTGTTACTGCTTTTATCCCGGGAGAATATCGTTGTCGTTGCTGCTTTGTTCCTGTCGTTGCTTCTATTATGGTATCGTGAACTTTGGTCGCTGATCCGTTACCATCGCTTGCCTGTCATCGATGAAAGAGTACGCCATAACCTTACCGGAGCTGCCCGTATCACTGGTGCGTTTTTCTTTATTGCCAGTGTGATTCTGATATCGTTGCTCCGGTTTAATATTTTTAAAAATGTCTCCACATCATTGGTTGTCAGCGGTCTTCTTGTAACGGTCAGCCTGGTATATTCTGCCGCTTATCTTTATTCCGACCGTGTCCTGCCTAACCTGGGCAGAAGTTCGGTTCATTGGTTGAAAATATTCCTCATCACTGCCGGGCTTTCGCTCAGCACTATTGCTTTTTCGATTACAGTACATAACATGGTGGCTTTCTTGTTTCATCTGGAAGAACCTTTCTTTTTCATTTTAGCGGTATTGGTCGCCCCTGCCCTTTTTATCATCAGCCTTCTGTGTGTGATTTGTTTGTATTTCTTCGGTTTATTCCGGACTTCCAACCACGGAGAATTACGATGAAGACCTTGATCAAGGATTACCGCACCCGGCTTGGCCTAACCCAGGAAAAATTGGCCGAATTAGTTGGTGTTCGCCGTGAAACTATCATCTACCTTGAACAGGGAAAATATAACCCTTCCCTTAGATTGGCACATGATGTCGCTCGTATCCTCCACGGCCAGATTGAAGACATCTTTTTATTTGACGATTAATCAGAATGGCCGTTAATCAATGCCTGAATACCGATTCCCTGGATGATGAGAATATCGTTCATCCCTGCTTTACAGTTATTTTTGTATTTCTGCTGTTGGCAAATTGTCTCCTCCTGTGCTATCCTTGTCCTCGAAATTTCCCGCTGGAGGTTTCTAAATGGATGCCATTGAAGCTATTCTCTCTCGTCATAGTGTACGTGACTTTCTTTCAAAATCCGTGCCAAAAGCTACCGTCATTACTATTTTCGAAACCGCTGCCCGCAGTCCTTCCGGTGGTAATGCCCAGCCTTGGGAAGTCTTTGTTGCCGCAGGTGCTGCTATTGAAAGGATTCGTAAAACATATATGGAACGTTTTCAGAGTGGCACTGCAGGTCCGCCGCGTGGCCCGGGAGGTCCCGGTGGTCCCCCTCCCCAGCCTCCCTACATCCAGGAACGTATGGCTGTGATTCGTAACGAACGTATGAAACTATTAGGCCTTGACCCTAATGACCCCGCTGCCGGGCGAGTCTTTATGGAATGGGGAGCACGCCTGAACGGAGCTCCCGTGATTGCTATTATTTGCATGGATAAAGTTCTGTCCTCCCAACTGGACCTCGGTCTTTTCATCCAGTCTGTCTGTATCGCTGCCCAGGGTTACGGTGTCGATTCTTTCATTGCCGGCTCTCTGGTCTCGCATCAGGACGTCCTCCGCAAAGAACTTGGGATTCCCGATAACCTGAATATCATCACTGGTATTGCTCTCGGCTATCCTGACCCGGAGGCTGTTATCAATACTTACCGCAGTCCTCGCCGCCCGGTATCTGAATTTATCAGGTTTAAAGAATAAGCCATTCGTTAATATTTTTTATGTCGTTGTTTTGTGTAAAAATATCGTCTTTTACACTTGCTGTTTTTTTACTGTAAGTGTATCCTATACAACATTGTTAAAATAATTTGATGCCTGTCGGCCTTTTCGCCCCCGGCATTTGAAAGGATAAGTCTATTTCTCAGACTGGATCTGCCCCGGCTGGACCTAACAAACGCTCCTTCATGTGGAAGTCACTTCCCTTTTTTATATTGGCCCATGCCACTCACCATATACTGACCGCTTTACCCCAACCCCTCCTCCCGTATATTCAACAGGAATTCGGCCTGAACAACGCCAATGCCGCTGTCGTTACTTCCGCTTTTTCATTATCCAGCGGCGCCGCCCAGTTACCCGCCGGTTGGGCTGCCGACCGCCTTGGGCCCACCATTCTTATTACTATCGGTACGCTGGGGGTTGCTCTCGGCGGTCTTGCCGTCGGCCTATCGACCACATATGTCATGCTCATCGCCTTTATGGTTTTCATGGGCTTAATGGCGGGTGGCTATCATCCCGCCGCCACTCCCCTGATATCTGCTTCCGTACCCACTAACCAGCGCGGACGCGCTTTGGGTATCCACCTCATTGGCGGCAATTCCAGCTTCTTTCTCGCCCCCATTATCGCCGCCGCCATCGCTGCTTCCTGGGGATGGCGAGGTTCATTTATCGCTATGGCCATTCCTACCGCTATCCTGGGATTCATCTTCTTCCTTTATTTGACCCGCAGTGGCGGCCGGGCACATGTCGAGGCAGCGAAACGCCTTAAAATTGATGAAAAAGAACCTCAACCCGGATATAAGCGTCGGCTAATCGCTTTTTTAGTCTTAATGGTTATCGGCGGTGGCGCCGGCGCTACCGTTAATTCCTTTTTAACCCTTTACATGGTTAATGAACTGAATATTTCAAAAGAGATTGCTGCCGGCCTTTTATCCATCATCTACTCATCAGGTTTATGGGCTGGGCCTGTAGGCGGTTATATCTCCGACAAGATTGGCAGTGTCAAGGTCATCATCGTTACCGGCATCATCGGCGGCTTGATCATCTTCGCTCTTAACGCTGTGACCTTTGGCTTCTGGCTTTTCGCTGTCCTCTGGGTGATGGGCTTGATACAGGCAATTCGTTTTCCGGTCACCGAGGTCTTTATCATGAACCAGACCCGGGCTAAATACCGTTCCACTATCTACGGTGTTTATTATTCAACTATGCAGTATACCGGAGCCATCTTTGCCCCCATTATGGGTATCTTTATCGACCGTTTTGGGTATCATACGATGTTTAACTTCGCCGCTATCGTTACTACTGCCGTAGCTGTCGTCACCGCTGCCTTTATTTGGGATGGCAAAGACTAGTTTTTCCAAAACAAAAAAGAATGCCCCTCTGCCAGCATTCTTTTTATCTCAGGATAGTCTGGAGTCTAAAAAATCTTTCTCGCTAGTTCAGGTCGCTGATAGAAAATAACATTTTTTCCGCTGCATCATATTCCAATACCTTGGAATAGGCCAGCTCTAAAGTCAGTCGGGGATTTCTTTGTTTACTGGCTTTCTCGATCCATTGATTGCTTGTTGAAAGTAGTCCTGTTTTCACCATGTCTTCAAAGATCAAGTCGATTCTATCCGGTTCCTCGGTCATAGTGAAAAACTCCTTTTGTTATACTCAATCTTTACGGTTAAGTTTTATGGATATCCTTCCTCTGGCTTACCCGTATCTCATCCAGGTTATGCCATTGTGGCATGCTCTTCGGTAATTGGGAAGGTATTAAGTTCTATTTACCTTTAAAAGGGCTGTTGTCTTCGCCCTTCTTTCTCCTGGTCGATATTATATCCCTTCAGGAGAAATGTTATCTGGACTCGATTTTTTCCAGTTTTTTCATGGCAGACCGGAAATGAGAGGCACCCCAGGGTAGCGGGGCTTGAGGTTTTAATTGCAGCCAGTCAGTATTAAAAAGAACCCGTCCTGTCTTTTTTTCCAGGTCCCTTTTAAACTCATACCAGGTTGTGTAATTGTGCATATTAACAGACCCTCACTATCATATTTCTTATCTAATCTGCATTTAACTTAATTCTACCTACCAACATCCGCTGGTAAAATAGTGATATCGTAGGGTCTGTTATGGTTAAATAGTACTGTCGACGAACGGCTTACAACTCTTCTTCCGGTACTTCATAGACCGTAGTATCCACCCTCTCAATAAGAAGCGGTTCTACCATGCTTTCCAGTTCATTACGTGCCTGAGATGTCGACCATGCCCGCCAGTGCTTCTCCGATAACCATGTGCCAATAGCCAGTACTTCTACCGGATTGTCTCCCCGCATTAATGTTTCTCCAGTTATGTAACCCGGTTGGTGCAGCGCTGCACCCCTCAAGTCGCGTAATAGTCCGATCAACCTTCCGTAATTTTGCGGCTTTACTCTGCGTTTTAGGATTACTTTGATCATATTGACCTCCCCTTTATGCAGAATTTTGTGCATTATTCCCTTTCTGTCCCGAAAATTTAGTGTGTCCCCTGTTACTTATTTTATATCCTGAAACTACCTCCGGTTAGGTATTAGTAAAAGTAGTCATCTTCCTTCCGTTTTTCTGTTGTTTGATTTTAATTGGTCCGTTTATTCTGGAAAATAGCTTCGGCTGATTCTATTCAACAAAATCCTTCCCCTGGCGGAGCCGTTACAGTTATTTCCATACTTCTGCTCATCATTTTCAGGCTATTTCAATTGACGTTGCTGTTTGGTTTCAAGACACCGGCCGCTACCACAACATGGTCATGGGTTTCTTCCTGCTCGTTGCACAAGGGATGAGTCCGGCCTGCCCGGCTTGATTCTTCAGCATATTCCACATAGTCGAACAATTTGACACTTTGAAATCCGGGGCTTATCATAAAAGAAGGAGGTTGGATATGGATATGATAAATGTACGTTCTAATATCTCCTTCTTCCTCCCTCCCGATCCTATCCGGAATCAGGGCTACCTTGACACACTGCGCCATACCAGGCCTGATAATGACCCCGAATCACCACCCCCTAAAAAATCCGGCGAGTCCTTGGTCGTTCGTACCGCGATTGTTTGTCTCCTGGTCGGTGGCTTGATTGGTTTCTTTCTTGGTTTCCAGTTCAACCCCGGCATCACTGTAGCTTGCACTTTTTCCGGTATTCTTATCGGCGGCGTGGTCGGTTCTTTTTTAGGTGAAGCCCTGAGAAACCACCGCTTACACCACCAGTCTTAGCCGGTAGCTCTGTTGGAAATCCTCTTTTAAAGAAGCTTTCCTATATGTTTTTTACCATTATTAGCCTCGTATTTTTGTCGTATGCGACAAACGGGCTATTACCACTTTCCCATTGCCCCACAGTCATTCACCTCTTAAAATAGTATCCAACATTAACTGTATGACGTATATTTTGTAGGAGTTGCCGACAATGCCTACTGTTAAGCTGACTAAACTGATATCATCCAGCCAGCGGGGATTCACCCTCATCGAACTCCTTATTGTTGTGGCCATCCTGGGTATCTTGGCTGGGGTTTGCATCCCAAATGTAACCTATATTATGGCTTCCGGAACCCTTAAAGCCGCCAGTACCGAACTCGAAAATGTCAAGACAGCTTCGGTCGCTTATTATAGTTACAATAACGTCTGGCCCGTGGATAGCAGTGCCTTATCCGGCCTGTTAAATGGAACTCCCAACGCCTTATATTCTTTCGATGTCAATACCGGTTACGTTATCGACGCTACTGATATTTCCTGGTCAGGTATTTCCTGGGTTGTACCACCCGGACCATCATATTCGCAGCACGGCGAATGGACTAAATAACCACCAGGTTATCCCACTCTTTTTTTCTTTTCCCTCCGTCCCCATCCCCCCATTTTTATAGGGGCGGTTCCTTAAACCGCCCCGTTTTCTTTTTTCCGTTTGATAGTCTTGCCCTCTGCAACGTGTTTGACCTGCATGGCATCTCTATTCTAGAATAACCACGGCTTAAAGCAGTTCAATGACTTATTTATCCTTTTTCACGGAGGCAAAAATTGAAACTTAAAAGTAAAGTCGCTGTTGTTACCGGTGGTGGAGCCGGGATTGGCCGCGGTATTATTCACTGTCTTGCCGAAGAAGGGGCCGACATCGCAGTTGTTGATATGGACATTGCCAGTGCCCGGACAGCCGCTGATGAATTGAAATCATCTACCGTTAACACCATGGCGTGCGCCGCAAACGTTACGGAAAATGCCGAACTTGCCCGGTTGCTTCCTCAGATACTGGCAGCTTTCGGCCGTATCGATATACTGGTCAACAACGTTGGTGGTGAATCCCGCTTTTATTTTGAGAAACCAGGCCAGCCTTATACCGAAGAACAAGAATGGGATGATACCGTAAAATTGAACTTGAAAACCTCGATGATGATGTGCCACGCCCTCATGCCTTATTTGGTCAAACAAAAGAGTGGCAAGGTCATCAACATTGCCTCGATCGGTGGCCGGCCTCAATTCGGTTCCGCTAATCGCGAGGGCGGTCCCGCCCCAACTGAGTTTGGCCCCATGATGAGTTATTGCGTCTCCAAGGCCGGCCTTATCCAGTTCTCCCGTATGCTTGCTCTGCAGTTAGCCTCCTATAACATCAATGTCAACTGTATCTGTCCCGGCATACTATATACTCCTCTATATGAAAGAAGTTTCCCCCGGCGGCAGCAGATGACCCCCGGTGCTGAAGGTTTATCAGCACGGGAATTCTTCGATAAATATGTCATTAAACCCGTTGTTCCCCTTGGCAGAGAACAAACCCCCGAAGACATTGGCCGTACCGTCGTTTTCTTTGCTTCTGAGGAATCCCGCAACATCACCGGACAGGCGATCAACATCGATGGAGGTATGTATCCCAGTTAAAGTTGCACTGATATCTTATATCTCCGCATCTATTACTCAACGAGAAACAACTGCGCTTTAAACTGATTTGTCACTTCCGTTTAGTTTTGTTGTCCTGCATTTTACGGAGTATGTGTCTGGAGAAAGCGGAAGGTAATCATTAGGCATTTTTGTCCTGGATAATGGTCTATATTGGTCTAATATCGGGAGGGTTGGGTTATGGAACAATATACCGGTGCCGAAGCATTCCTGGAAATACTAAATACCAACGATATCCCTATTGTCTTTTTTAATCCGGGCGGGGATGTCTGCCCCGTACAGGCAGCCGTTTGCCGCTATCGTGTTGCCGGCAAATATTCTCCCGAGATGGTGCTCTGCCTTCATGAATCGGTCGCTTTAGCTGCCGCTATCGGGCACCATATGGTTTCTGGCAAACCGCAGGTTGTCATGGTACACAGCGAACTGGGGACACTGCAGTTAGCCGGACAGGTTCATAATGCCCAATGGGGGCGTATTCCTGTTGTTATATTGGCCCAGGTTACTGCAGGACCTACGCGTACCGATTGGCAGAAACAACCCTTCGATCAGCGTGTCATGCTGCGTAACTTTGTGAAATGGGACGTTGAAATCGGTCCCGCTGATGACCTCCATGAAATACTGCAGCAGGCTCTTGATATCGCGATGACCGAACCACGCGGCCCGGTCTATGTCACTTATACTCCCGAAGTTTTTAAGAAACGGTTGTCTCCTGCCGGTATCCGCAAGCCCGACACAACGTCGTCGGCTTTCCCTGAGCCAGATACGTCGGTCCTCACTGAAATTGCCGACTTCTTACTCAGTGCGCGCCATCCTCTCATTGTCGCCGGTTCTACGGGACGCTATGTTGAGAATATCCGGTCTTTGGTGGGTTTAGCAGAAACCTTAGCCTCACCTGTGATGTCTGGCTTGACCCGCATGAATTTCCCTACCACCCATCCCCTCTGCGCCGGGATCGAGCATATCGGCGGCAGCCGCGGCATCAATGCTGCCCTTGCTGAATCGGATGTTATTCTATGTCTTGATTACGATATGCCTTATGTCCCCGCCGCTGGCAGCCCGCAGCCCAATGCTCGCATCCTTCAAATTGATTTCGATCCCCTCACCGTAGGCCGGCCGCTTTGGGGCCGCGGTGCTGATATCTTCATCCAGGCTGATTGCCGCCAGGCTGTCCCTGCCTTAACCCGCATGCTCCGCCGTAAAATCACTCCCGTTAAAAAAGCTGAACTGGCTTCCCGTTACGCCTACCTGGCAGCGAAGCATATCAAGGTTAGGCAGGACTCTCGGGATATGGCCCTGAAAAAGGCTCTTGACTACCCGGTCTCCCCTGACTGGCTGTCATATTGCCTGGCGCAAATCATCGATCCGGATACCATTCTGGTCAATCACCTCATCAGCCAGGCTGCTTCTCCCACCGAACAGATCAGCCGCACCGAGCCTTTCAGTCTGCTTGCTTGTGCCGGCGGCAATATCGGTTTTGCCGTCGGGGCTGCTCTTGGGGCCAGGATCGCCGCTCCAGACAAAACCGTTGTCAGCTTATTGACCGACGGCGGTTTTTATTGGGGCTGCCCGGTCTCAGCTTTATGGTCCTCCCGTGCCTATCATGCTCCGGTACTGTATGTCATCTTCAACAACCGTTCTTACGGCGCGATCCGTCAGATTGTCGAGTCGATGTCCGAATCCAGGATTTCCGACGAATTGGGTTTTGCCTCCGGCCTCGATATCGATCCGCCCGTCGACTCTTCGCTGATTGCCCGCTCTTGCGGAGGTTACGGCCGCATCGTCGATGACCCCACAAAAGTCCTCCCTGCCTTGAAGGCTGCTCTCAAGCAAGTCCGTAACGGCCGTACCGCTATTGTAGACGTAATGCTGCCGAAAGGTATTTGAGCCGGTAGGTTTTAAGTTGCCTGTCTTAACCGGAAGTATTATCCGTCGTCGGCTTCACGGTAAAATATTTAAGGTCGATTTGTGACTGGATATACTTTGGTGTATTGCTGAAAATATTACTGAACACCAGGTGATATTTTATCCATTTCTCCGGTAGGCCGATATCGATTTCACCTATTGTTTTCCGGCCGGTATTAAATAGTGGCGTTATTTTCCTACCCGCTGCCCAATCTGAAAAATCATTATCGTCGCAGATAAATACTTCGATATCATTTTGTGCCCCACCCGAGGCATGAAACCACCCTTCGATACTCACATACTTCCAATCGGAATCGATCGTGAATTTCACGTCCCGCCATTTCTCCCCCAGAACCATGCTTGTCCCGGAAGAGAGGTTGACCGTATGGGCTGTCAGTCCCTCGGTTGATGTTGGTGTTATTTTTGGGGGCTGCCCCCCGCCTCCACACCCACCCAACAGGACCAGCACCATCACTATAGATATCAGCCAGCGGTTTCTGTACATGGTAATCTACCCCTTTCAATATCTATTTGTCCTGGGACCCTGTTCGTAAAAAATACTATTCATGCCTGTTTGTTGTCAAGGTCTGGTCATTTTCATATCTTTAGTATCGCTTATTACCTAGTTGCTCTAGATATCTGGGAAAAAATATGTTAGCATTTGGTACTAATGACTACTCTAGTCACCGGCGCTACCGGACATGTCGGTGCTAACCTGGTACGGGCGTTACTTGCCCGCAGCCAATCCGTGCGCGTACTGATTCATCATAATAAACAGGCCATTGCCGGCCTTGCCGTTGAAACATTTCCTGGTGATGTCCGGGATGCTGCCTCGCTGGTCCCGGCTTTCCAGGGCGTCGATACGGTTTATCACCTTGCGGCCAGCCTTGCCCTTACCTCGGACCGCTGGCGGGATATGGAACCGGTAAATGTGAATGGTACCCGCAACATTATCGATGCCTGCCTGCAGCATCATGTTCAGCGTCTTATCCATTTCAGTTCTATTCATGCCATGGATCCTGCTGCCGGCCGTAAAACTATCGATGAATCTTGCCGCTTGATGCAAAACTCCGACTGGCCTCCTTACGGTTTTTCTAAAGCTGCCGGGGAAAAAGAAATCGAAAAAGGTCTCCAAAAAGGACTCAATGCCATCATTATCCGCCCTACTTCCATCCTCGGCCCCTATGACTTTCAACCTTCTTTTTTCGGGGAAGTTCTTATTTTGCTGGCTGCTGGTAAGTTGCCGGGGATGGTTGACGGTGGTTTTGATTGGGTAGATGTCCGTGATGTCGTTGAAGGAGCTGTCCGGGCTGCTCAGATTGCCCCGGCCGGCTCAGATTATCTCCTTTCCGGCCGTTGGGCCAGCCTGCGTGAAATCGCCGGTATCACGGAAAGTATCACCGGCAAGTCCGCCCCCCGCTTCAACTGCCCCCTGTGGCTGGCGGCCGCCGGTGCACCATTTATAACCTGTTATGACCGCATTCGCCGTCGGCGGCCCCTATATACCAGTTTCTCTATCAAGACCCTCAAGACCAGCCCTTGTGTCAGTCATGAAAAAGCTACCCGCGAACTCGGTTACCAGCCGCGGTCATTAGAGCAGTCGATCGCTGATACCCTGGAATGGTTCCGCCTGACCGGTAAGATTGCGTATTCCTCGCGTGTCTCTTCCGGAGTGAACTCATGAATGAAACTACTTTTTATGATTGGTTGATTATCACCTTTTTTGTTACCGCTTTCGTCGTTTTCATCTCATTGTTTTTCGTAAATGCCCCTTACGGCCGCCACTCCCGTTCCGGTTGGGGTTTGGTGATTAATGATAAACTGGGTTGGATCATCATGGAATCGTCTTCCGTGTTGGTTTTCCTTTATTGTTGGGTGATCGGTGAATACTCTTTTTCACTCACCGCTTTTATTTTCCTGGGATTATGGCAGGCTCACTACCTGCACCGGACCTTTATTTTTCCCTTTACCCTGCGCAGTGCCCGGAAAATGACAGCGCTCGTCGTCGCCCTGGGTTTTATCTTCAATGCCATCAATGCATATCTCAACGGCCGCTATGTTTTTACTTTTTCCGGCGGATATGATACTGCCTGGCTGCTCGGGCCGCGTTTTATCGTCGGTGTTACTTTTTTTGTCGTTGGCTATATCATGAACCGCCAGGCTGATACTACCCTGCGCAGTTTGCGTAAGTCCGGTGAATTTCATTATAAAATTCCTTACGGCGGGATGTACCGTTGGATTTCTTGCCCGAACTACTGTGGTGAGATTATGATCTGGGCCGGTTGGGCGATTGCCACCTGGTCGTTGCCGGGACTGGCATTTGCTGTCTGGACTGCTGCTAATCTGGTGCCCCGTGCCCGCTCCCATCAGAAATGGTATCAGGAAAATTTCCCCGATTATCCCCCGGACCGTAAAATATTACTGCCCCGTATCTGGTAACTTTCTGCTATATGTACCAGTTTATTGTGGCCTCCTTGGCCAACTGGATAAAGGCGGTTAAGCCCATGATATCGTCTACTTCCTCCACCATGTCTTTCTTCTCCACCCCCATGGTTGCCATCGCTGTGTTACAGGCATAAAGCTTCAACCCTAACTCTCGGGCCGTGGCTAGTTTTTCTTCAATGTTATGGAATTTCCCGGTTTCGATGCCGTCGTGCATCTTTTTATACAGGCCCGGTTCGGTACCTTTTATATCTTCAAAGTGGCCCTTTACAAATCTGTCCACTGCTTCGTAAGTCAGTAGAATATAAGCTTCCATACCCATGCTTAGCCCGATCGCCGCCAGCGACAGCGCGTTCGACACCCGGTCGTAAGCGCCGCTGTGCAATATGATCGTCATCCGCTCGTATTTTTTGGTGCTTTCTGTCTCCATAAAGTCTATGCTCAATACCAACCGTATTTTTTGGCCGTATCTACCATGGCCTTGATATTCTCCGGTTTGACATAGTCGATGGCACTACCCGGGCTCAGGATGAAGCCGCCGTTCTTCCCTGCTTTTTTAATCAATTTTTTACAAAGTTCTTCTACGTCCTGCGGCGAACCGGTTTGAAGTATCGTCGGCGGTACGCCGCCCTGAATGCACATATGGTCGCCCAAAACATCCTTTGCCCGGTAAATATCGGTTAACTCGCAGTAAAACACCACTTTCCCTTTAGGTAGTTCCAACAGGTATTCCAGCCGGTCGTCCCAGATGCCTTCCCAGAAAGGCGCTGAAATGTAACCCAGGTTAACGTTTGCTGTGATCGCTTTTTTTAGTGTCGGCCAGTAGAATTTCTCGAATTGTGTTTTTGACATAAATCCCTGTGAGCCCCGGTGCAGCGGCATGCCGGCTTGCGGCCGGTATCCCCGCGCGTTCAATTCCGCCGGTATTGCCTTTGCCAGTTGCCATTCCAGGATTTTATCGCAGGCAGCCAGCAGTTTGTCCGGGCAGCGGTACATGTCCAGCATTGCCCCCCGCATCCCCCGCAGGTTGTCCGATATCGCATCGAACGGCGCCGAGCCCACTCCTCCCCCGAATACCCGGCTGCCGTAATTGGAGGGATATCCCAGCATCACCATTGCCCGGGAAAATTCCATCCCTTCCCTGGCAATCTTCTGTTGTATCCGGGCCGCTTTCACCAGCTTTTTCCCCAGTTCTTTATATTCTGGTGTCAATAATATCGTTAGTAAACCCGAGAAACCCATCCCTCCCAGGTAGTCCCGGAACGCCGGTAATTTCGCAACCGGGGCCATCGTCCCGAAGATACGCGGCAGGTAGACCCGGAAGATGAAATCTGACGGATCATTTAGCAGGTGGTCATATTCTTCCGGTTGCATGTATTCACCTTCCACGAACTGGTAAGGCGTGTCTTCCGGCAGGTTATAGCCCGGCCATCTTTGGTGTTTCGTATCCAGCAGTTCCATCACCGTCCCCGAACTAACCAGGATCATACTGGCCCCTGAGTCCGGTTCGAAGTCGAGTACGGTTTTCAGGCAGGCTTCTTTATAGGCGGCATGGTCGTAATACATCGCTGATAACGGGATTCCTGCGTATTTCGCCGAGAATACCCCGGTATGCATAGTTACCGGTACCCGGTCCGGTATCCGCAGCTCAATGGCATCGTACATCCGCTTCTCGCGTTCCTTTACGAGTTCTTCCGTCGTCTTGCCGTGTTTCTTTTCGATGCCCTCTTTGAGCTCTTTCAACCTTGCTTCGAATTTCACCCCGGACCAGCTTGCTTTACTCATTACGGCCGCTCCTCATTTATATCTTTCATCAATCAGATGCCAAATTCTATGACCGCCCCTTTATTAAGTCAAATATTTCACTCTATATTCAGCAAAAAAGCGGCTTGCATCGATGAATACAATCCGCTTTCTTTATGTATAGATTATACTTGGTTATTTGTTATGGTTTACGGTTTCTACCCGGGTTTGAACTGGGGTGGCGGCATTCCAGGCAGCATCATTCCCTGCCGGCTCGGCAATGGTTTCACCATTACCTTACCGTTTTCTTCCGCTTCTCCTTCAAATTGACTCTGGTACAGTGACGCATAGAAACCCTTGGCCGCCAGTAATTCTTCGTGCTTGCCTTGTTCCACGATGTCGCCGTCTTTCATCACCAGTATGATGTCGGCGTCCCTGATTGTTGACAACCGGTGCGCAATAATGAAGCTGGTCCGGCCTTTCATCAGTTCGCCCATCGCTCTTTGTATCAGGACTTCCGTACGTGTATCTACCGAACTGGTCGCTTCGTCCAGGATCAGCATCTTCGGATCCGCCAGGAAGGCGCGGGCGATGGTCAGTAACTGCTTCTGTCCTTGTGAGATATTACTCGACTCTTCGTTGATTTCGAGGTCATAACCCTTCGGTAGTGTCCGTACGAAATGGTCCACGTACGCTGTTTTCGCCGAGGCTAATACTTCCTCATCTTTTGCTTCCAGTTTACCGTAACGTATGTTTTCCCGTATCGTGCCGTTAAAAAGCCAGGTATCTTGTAGCACCATCCCGAACATCCGCCGCAGCTCATCTCTTTTGAACTGCCTGATATCCACCCCATCGATCATTATCGAGCCGGAATCGATGTCGTAAAACCGCATCAGCAGTTTCACGATGGTCGTCTTCCCTGCCCCTGTCGGTCCCACGATGGCTACTCGCTGTCCGGGCTTGATATTCGCTGAGAAATTATGGATGACTACCTTATCCGGTGTATACCCGAACCTTACGTTCTGGAATGATACGTGTCCCGTCACCGTTTTCAACTGCGCTGCTTTTACCGGTTCCGGTACTTCTTCCGCTTCCTCCAGGAATTCGAAGACCCGTTCCGCCGCCGCTGTCGCCGATTGTATTACTGTAGCTATCGTCGCCGTCTGCACGATCGGCTGCGTGAAGGAACGTACATAGCTGATAAAAGCCAGGATATCGCCTACCCCGATCGCCCCCGTCACTGCCAGGTAGCCGCCCAGGATACTGATCACGACATAAGAAATATTACCCACCAGGTTCATCATGGGCATCATCAGGCCACCCAGGAACTGTGATTTCCAGGCCGCCGTATACAGCTTCTCATTATGTACATCGAATTGCTGGATCGACTTTTCCTCACCATTGAAAGCCTTCATGATATTGTGGCCGCTGTACATCTCTTCCACATGCCCGTCTACCCGTCCCAGGTACCTCTGCTGCCGTTGGAAATGCGTCTGCGAGGCTTTCACTACCCGGCTTATCAACACCATCGATATCGGCAATACCAGTACTGCCGCCAGTGTCATTATCCAGTTGATGGTCAACATCATTACCAGGACACCCACGATCGTCACTACTGAAGACACTATCTGGGTCATCGTCTGGTTTAGCGTATTGCTTACTGTATCCACATCATTGGTGACCCTGCTGAGGATATCGCCGTGGCTGGTACTATCGAAATATTTCAGTGGTAACCGCTTGATTTTTTCTGAAATTTCCTTACGAAATTGATAAGTCACCTTCATGGAGATATTGGTCATTATGTATCCCTGTATGTAGCTGAACAGGGCGCTGAGCAGGTACAGGATGATCAGGATGATGGCAATATTGGCAATATAAGGGAAATCAATAGCCGCCCCCGGTGTATTCATCGCTTTAGCGACCACGCCCTCAAATAAGCGTGTCATCGCATTGCCCAGTAACTTGGGGCCGATTATCGCAAATACCGTACTGGCTACGGCAAAAAAGACCACGACCGCTATCTGGAACCGGTATGGTTTCAAATAACCCATGAATGTCTTCATGGTTTTACGGAAGCTTTTCGGTTTGCCCCCCATCATTCCCATCGGCCCGCCGGGCGGGCCGCCCATTGGCCCCGGCCCCGGTGGACGTCCGGGAGGTCCGCCGTTGCGGTAATTTCTTTCTTGCTGGCCGCCGTGCTGCATCATGACGCTAGTTCCTCCCTGGTTAGCTGTGATAAGGCTATTTCCTGGTATACAGCGCAGCTTTCCATTAGTTCCTGGTGTGTACCGATGCCGGCGATGGTCCCCTTATCCAGGACCACGATTTGTTCCGCCCCCATTACTGTACTTACCCTTTGTGTTACGATTAATACTGTCGCCCCTCCTGTTTCTTTCTTCAGGGCTTTCCTTAATGCCGCTTCCGTTTTGAAATCCAGTGCAGATAGACTATCATCGAAGATATATATCTCCGGGCGTTTCGCCAGTGCCCGGGCAATCGCTAACCGTTGCTTTTGGCCGCCTGAAAGGTTGGTTCCTCCTTGGGCAACCTCGGTATCGAACCCTTTTTCACTTTTATCAATGAACTCTGCCGCTTGGGCAATATCAGCATAACGGGCTGCTTCTTCGTCTGTTATCTTGTCGCTGCCGTATTTGATGTTGTCTTTGATGCTGCCGGAAAAGAGCACTGCTTTCTGCGAGATGTACCCAATACGTTGCCGTAATTCGTGCTGCGTCACCTCCCGCACATCGACCCCATCGATGACCACTTTGCCTTCCGTCACGTCATAGAATCGGGGGATCAGGTCGATCAGTGTTGACTTCCCGCTGCCGGTACTGCCGATAAACGCAGTTGTTTCCCCCGGCCGCGCCGTGAAGGTTATATTTTGCAGTACGTCGTCTTCTGCTCCCGGGTACCGGAATGATACCTCGCGGAATTCCACCGTTCCCCTCATGGCGGTATCGAATTCTGCGGGCTTCTGGGGGTCTTTGATCGCCGGCTCGGTTTCCAGTACTTCGGCCACTCTGACTGCGGATACACTGGCCCGCGGTACCATCACAAACATCATTGCTATCATCAGGAAGGCCATGATTATCTGCATGGCATACTGCATAAAAGCCATCAGGTCACCTACCTGGGTTGTCCCTGCATCCACCTGGTGCGCCCCCACCCAGATGATCAACAGCATCACGCCGTTCATCACCAGCATCATCAGCGGCATCAACAGTACCATTAACTGGTTTACAAAGAGGTTCACCTTCGTCAGGTCGATATTTGCCGTATCAAATTTTTTCTCTTCGTGAGCTTGCGTATTGAAAGCCCGGATCACCATCAGACCGGTAAGTATCTCTCTCGTTACCAGGTTGAGTTTATCCGTCAGCAGCTGCAGCGATTGGAAGCGCGGCAGGGCAATGATCAGCATGATGACCATCATCGTTAACATGACTGCCACCGCCCCTCCGATTATCCATAGCATCGACTGGTCTGCTCCAATCACCTTTAAAATGCCACCGACACCCAGTATCGGGGCATAGAACAATGTCCGGAACAGCATCATCGGCAGCATCTGAATCTGGGTGATATCATTTGTCGAACGTGTGATCAACGAAGCCGTGGAAAACTTATTGAATTCCGTATTGGAAAAACTCTCCACTCTTACGAATAAACGCCGCCGCAGGTCCCTGCCCAATCCCCCACCGATCCGGGCGGACAAATAGCCTACCACTACCGAGGCCCCCGCCCCGGCCAGCGTCAGCAGTAGCATCATTAACCCAATCTTGATCATGTACCGGGTCTGGATCTTGCTGACACTCATCCCTATTGCTTTGTACTCTATCAGGTTATATGCTGCCGCATATTGTGTCAGGGTTTTCTCCGGCACTGCATCGAGATAATTGTTTATCGCTGCCTGTATGGTTATTAGTTGTGCCTCGGGTAGTTGCCGCAATGCTTCAAAGGGTTCTACCCCCGCCGGCAGCTCGATCCCCAGGATCGCCGATCCGGCTTGTTCTATCCCCAGTACTGCCGGGATATAACGGGTGAGAACGGCTTCCAGTTCATCGATTTTCTCTCTACCTTCATCGGTAAGTTTGAATACCGCTTCATCGCTGATAATCGGGTAGATTTTGACATTCCTTTCGTATTCTTCGGCATCCAGGCTGGTCCGTTCCAGTTTTTCATATCCTGATGATACCAGAGCTTTCTCTTCCGGTGTCATTAACAGGGTTATCTTTTCAAATTCGGTGGCCCTTACCGCTTCCGGGGCCGCCCGCTCAATGCCGTTTTGTTGGATACCGATATTTACGATGTTCGCCATGTAACCTGGTAATGCCAGGTCAGCCATCGCTTGCCCGAACAATAAAAGGAAGATCAGCCCGATGGCCCAACTGTAAGGTTTCAAGTATTTGATTATTCTAAGCATTTATAGCTAGCTCCTGTTCTCAGCACCAAAAAACACACGCGTTTAATGCCTGTCTGGGTTAAGTAATGAGTTTCGTATCCAGGACCATTGAAAACTGGATCGGTTTACAATTTGGTTCCGATCCTCCTTAAGGTTTCCAGGGCTTCCGCTAATTCTTTGAGTTCGTCCGGGGTAAGCACTGATAATTCCTGTTTTATCCGGTTGTTTACTCTCTGCTTCATGTCCTGAAGCTTGGCGGTTCCTTTTTCCGTTAATACCAGGTTGATCACCCGGCGGTCTTTTGTATTCGGTCTCCTTTCAATAAGCCCGGCACTTACCAATTGGTCTACCAGGTGGCTTATCTGCGGCCTGGGCACCTTTACTGCTTGTGCCAGTTCTGAAGTCGTGATGCATCCTGTATGCAGCCGCCCCATGATTCCCATGTGGAGGCGTGTGTATTCTCCGGTTACGCCGCCCAGGTCCATCCGTAATAATTTCCGGTGTAACAGCGGCATTACGGTAAACAAATCTTCCAGGATATGTTCTATCTCAGTCTGCTTCACGTTGGTTAATTAATGCTTAAGTAGATTATTTACTCAATTAACAGTTTGTAAGATAAACCATTTTAGCAAACATGAGAATAATTGTCAATTGCTGTTTTTCAGCCGTCATCGTTATTGTGAATGCGAGTGATAATAGTCGGTTACGGTTCGTTTCACTTCGTCGCTTGTAGTATGTCCCTCTACTAGCAGCCTGGCTAGCAGCTTTGCCCTGGTTTCCATTTCTTCAGCGAAATGTACATTTTTCAGGGAAAATTTTTGCTTTAGTGCCGCTTCCAGTTTC